>Ga0073936_10000209_pt1 | contig 85100 bp, 56 predicted proteins | sample AliMusrvi5mmetaG_FD_87041 | JGI IMG/M metagenome (GOLD analysis project Ga0073936, IMG submission 87041) | Freshwater lake bacterial and archeal communities from Alinen Mustajarvi, Finland, to study Microbial Dark Matter (Phase II) - Alinen... | ecosystem: Environmental > Aquatic > Freshwater >... | reverse complement strand
GGACCTCCGCCACCTGCCAAGGCGCCGTGTCCCCGAGAATCTGCTGGTAGAGCTGGGTGTCTTTCATGCGGCATAGTCTACATTAACCAATGGATTTTCCCACACTAAACCCGGAAGCGCCCATTTATTAAAGGAACTCGATTGGAGAGAGTAAGCTGGCAATACACATTCTTGGAAAAAGCGCGTTCTAATTAGCTTAGAATGAGAGTCGAGCCAGAGCTTCCTCGTAATGCGCTGACGCGTGTTCAAAACGCTAAACGTTCGCCAAATAGGTCTTCGACATGAGATACACTGAGTTTCGCGATGCGATTCAGAAAGCGTTGCGTCAGATGCCCGAAGGCCTGACTTGGGCCGATTTGCGTGATCGTCTCGGCCTGTTCTATGACCGCCCATGCCCGACTTGGACCCGGCAGTTGGAGAGGGAGATTGGTCTTTCCAGAGTGAAGGGGCGTGGACGGAGTTTTGTTTGGAGAGTCGCTGTAGCTCGCAAAATCATCACCCTTCTCGGTTCGCTCACGCTGGCGCTGGGCTTCGGCCATGACGCCGCAGGTGCAGATAACCGCGTCGTGCTGCCGAATGGCTGGTCGCTGACGCCGGCGGGACGGCAGATCGCGTTGGGCGGGATGCCGCTCAAGCTGGTGCCGGTGGCAGGCGGCAAGTATGTGCTCGCGATGAGCAACGGCTACACGGAGCACTTTATCGCTGTCATCGATGTCGCTACGGAAACGATTGTCCAACGTGTGCCGATCACCGAAGGCTGGCTTGGGCTGGCGGTGAGCGCGGACGGACGTTTAATTTACGCCTCGGGTGGCAGCCGAGATCAAATTCTCGTCTACTCCTTTGACAAAGGGACGCTGACGGGCGCGGGGGAAATCGCGGTACCGAAAGGCACCTTCCCCGCAGGCCTTGCGCTCAGCCGGAGCGGAAGTCAGCTTTACGTGACCGGGAATCTCACTAACGCAGTGCTGGTCGTTGATCTCGCGACAAAGAAGGTTGGCGCGACGGTTCCTGTGGGCAACAAGCCTTATGCCTGCGCAGTGGCCGAAGACGGAAAGACCGTCTACGTCAGCAACTGGGGCGGGGACAGCGTGGCCGTGGTGGATCTGGCGGCGGGCTGTGTCCGTGCCAACATCAAAGTTCAGGAGAAACCCAATGATCTGCTGCTGACGCGCGACGGACATCGGCTGTTTGTTGCCAACGGCAACCGCAACACCGTCAGCGTCATCGATACCGCAACCGTGCAGGTGGCCGAGCAGATCGATGTCGGGATCGCGCCTGCCGCGCCGCTGGGCAGCACGCCCAACGCGCTCGCGCTCAGCCGCGATGGGCACATACTTTACGTCGCTAACGCCGATAACAACGCGGTGGCGGTGATCGATGTGAAGCAGCCGGGGCACAGCATCGCACGTGGGTTCATCCCCACAGGCTGGTATCCTTCGGCGCTCTGTCTCGTCGGCAAGAATGCGAAGTTGCTCATCGCCAATGGCAAAGGCGCGGGCTCGCAGCCCAACGCGCCGCTGTGGCAGGGGTCGGCGGAAGGCGGGCGCAAGGGCCTCGGCGATTCTCAGAATCCCGGCTATATCGCCCGCCTGATCGAAGGCACGGTCTCGTTTGTCGACGTTCCCGATGCGCCGGAGCTGGCGCGTCTCTCGCAGCAGGTCCACCGCAACTCGCCCTATACCGACGGTCACGTGCCACCCGTGGCACCGTTCGCAATCGGCGCTTCCTGCCCAATCCAGCACGTCATCTACATCATCAAAGAGAATCGGACCTATGACCAGGTCTTCGGCGACATCAAGGAGGGCAACGGAGCGCCGGAGCTGTGCCTGTTCCCCGAGGAGGTGACGCCGAACCACCACGCGCTCGTGCGCGAGTTCGTGCTGTTCGACAACTTCTTTCACAATGCCGAGGTCAGCGCCGACGGTCACCATTGGGTCACGAGCGCCTATGCCACTGACTACGTCCAAAAATTCTGGCCGTCCATGTACAGCGGGCGCGGCCGCAAGGAACGCATGGATCTGCACGACGATCCGGTGGCTTACTCGGCAGGCGGCTTCATTTGGGACCTCTGCGCCAAGGCAGGCCTGAGCTACCGCAGCTATGGCGAGGGTGCGCGTGTGCGTGGCGCTGAAAAGGGCAAAGTGCGTCCGGCCACGCCGAGCTTGGTCGGCCATCACCACCCGTCCTACCGCGGCGCCGACGCGGTGGGCGCGCTCAAGGATGTTGAGCGGTTCGACCTCTGGGCCGCCGACCTGCGCGAGTTCGAGGCGCGCGGTGAGATGCCTCGCTTCCAGGTGCTCTCCTTGCCCAACGACCACACCTTGGGCACGCGCCCCGGCAAACCCACGCCGAGCGCGATGCTGGCCGACAACGACCTCGCGCTGGGGAAAATCGTCGAAGCCGTTGCGCACAGCCGCTTCTGGACGGACACCGCTATTTTCGTGGTGGAAGACGATGCTCAGAACGGGCCTGACCATGTCGACTGCCATCGTACCGTCGCGCTTGTGGTCAGTCCTTATACCCGCCGCCATGAGGTGGATCACACGCCCTACTCCTCGTCGAGCATGTTGCGCACGATGGAGCATATCCTCGGACTGCCGCCGCTGACCCAATACGATGCCGCCGCCACGCCCCTCTGGAACGCCTTCCGCGCCGCGCCTGATCTTACGCCTTACGTCGCGCGTCCCAACCGCGTCCCCCTCGACGAGATGAATGTCGCCACCGCCTTTGGCGCGCAACGCTCGCTTGAACTGACCTTGGAAGACGCCGACAGCGCGCCGGAAGCCGAGTTCAGCGAGATCATCTGGAAAGCCGTGCGCGGCGCCGAGTCACCCGTGCCGCCCCGGTGTATTGCCGCCTTCGTCATGGAACGCAAGCCCGGCGAGGAGGAGTGAGTGGACGTTATTATGAACAATTCGTTTGTCCTGGTCATTTGCTGGATCGCGTGCGCCGCTCTTCAATCAGCGACCGGGTCCACCCCGCCGGTCATGCTTGCAAATCCGCTTCAGGGTACGGATTCAAAGGGGTCTTTTTCGCACGGCAACACGTATCCCGCCATTGCCATGCCGTTTCCGATGAATACCTGGGCACCCTACACGCAACCGCAAAACGACTCATTTTATTACCAGTACCGGCAGCACGAGATACGCGGCATCCGCCAGACCCATCAGCCGAGCGCTTGGATTCCCGAATATGGCGCCTTCTCGCTGATGCCCGTGTCCGGCAGGCTCGTCTTTACCGAAAAGGATCGCGCCTCCAGTTTCAGCCACACGAATGAAATTGCCCAGCCCAGCTACTACCGGGTGTGGCTGGACACTTGGAAGGCCACCGCCGAATTGACGCCGACCGACCGCGGCGCGCGTTTTCGGTTTCATTTTGAAAATCCTGACGATGCGTTTGTCATTCTTGATCTGTTCGCCAGCGAGAAGGATTCTGCCGTTGAGATCATTCCCGCCGATAACAAGATCATTGGCATCGCCCGCAATAATCGCGGCGCGGTTCCCTCCAACTTCGGCAATCACTTTGTGATCGTTTTCGATCAGCCATTCATTGCCAGCGGGGTCTGGTCTAATGAGACTGGTTTTGCCGGTGTGACAAAACTTGCTGGCAAGAATATCGGTGCATTTCTTAAGTTTGACGGAGGAAAAAGCTCCATAGTCGGCTGTCGTGTCGCTTCGTCGTTTATCAGCGCAGAACAGGCCCTCCGCAATCTCCAGAACGAAATCGGCGATGCGGATTTCGAGACTGTTCGCGCACGGGCCGAAGCCCGTTGGAATGAAGCCTTGGGTCGCGCCAAAGTGGAAGGAGGCACTGAAGAACAGCAGCGCACATTCTACAGCGCGCTCTACCGCAGCGTGTTGTTTCCGCACCGGTTTTACGAGCGTGATGCCGACAATCATCCGGTTTATTTCAGCCCGTATGACGGCAAAATGCATGCCGGATTCATGTACACGGACACTGGCTATTGGGATACCTTTCGCGCGGCGCATCCTCTCTATAACTTACTCTTTCCTGAAGTGAGTGCGGAGATTGTACAAGGCATCATGAATGCCCACCGCGAATGCGGCTGGCTGCCACAGTGGTCCAGTCCCGGCTGGCGCAATGCCATGATCGGCAATCATGCGTTCTCAGTGCTCGCCGATGCGTGGGTGAAAAATATTCGCACCTTTGACCCGCAGGAAGCGGTCGCAGCCATTGTCCATGATGCGCACAACGAGGGTATCTTTGGCATGGGGCGACATGGATTTAAGTGCTTCGATGAACTGGGGTATATTCCTTCGCCGGATGTCCCGGACGCGACGTCTAAAACATTGGAATACGCGTATGACGATTTCTGTGCCGCCACGCTTGCCCGTGCCGCCGGGCGCGAGACCGAGGCCGCCGCTTTCGCCAAGTCGGCGATGAACTACACCAACGTATTCGATTCCAGTACAGGCTTCATGCGCGGACGCAAGAGGGACGGTGCGTGGACGGAGCCTTTCGATCCGATTGAATGGGGCGGCCCTTTTGTAGAGGGCAACGCGTGGCAATGGAGTTGGAGCGTCATGCACGACATTCCAGGCTTGATGAAATTGCTGGGTGGTGAGGCAGCCTTTGCGCGTAAGTTGGACGGGCTTTTTAATGCCGGCTCCGACGTCAAAGCCGGCACCTATCACTTTATGATTCATGAAATGAACGAAATGGTCGCACAAGGTTTCGGCCAGTATGCCCATTGCAACGAGCCGAACCATCATGTCGCATATCTCTACGACTACGCCGGTCAACCGTGGAAAACTCAGTTCCGCGTGCGCCAGATCATGAGTCAGCTCTACCAGTCCACGCCGGACGGCCTTTCCGGCGACGAAGACAACGGCCAGACGTCTGCCTGGTACGTGTTCAGCGCGCTCGGATTTTATCCAGTTTGCCCTGGCTCCGATACCTACGCCATAGGCAGTCCTCTGTTCGACCGGGCCGAACTGACGCTGGCTGGAGGTAAAAAATTCTCCGTCGTCGCACAGGATAACGGCCCGCAGCGCCCGTACATCCATTCCGCAATTCTGGAAGGGAAACCGCTTAACAAGGCATGCCTGACTCACGCACAGATCGCCGCCGGCGGCGAAATCCGATTTGAAATGAACTCCAGCCCCGACTACGGCTGGCCCGCTGGCAACAAAACCGACAGATAGAAAAAACCGGCTGTGCGACTGAGTGCCCGTTTGTTGATGACGATCAGTGAAAGGCGCGGAGAGAAGCGGCCATGTTAACGTCACGGTCTGCCGTCAGGAGCTGAAGGATATGATGAGAAGAGGGAGTCCTATTGCTGTGTGCATGTTTGCGGTGCTGGCTGCCTCCGCGAATCCGGTGACGTTCCTGTACACGGAGGGGCAGTCTGCGCCGCGCAGTGAGGTGCGCGATCCGTGCATCATTCGCGAGGGCGACACGTACTATCTGACCTTCACGATGTGGCCGTTCAGCAACCGCGATGAGAAGCGGCTGGGCGAGCCGAATCAGGGCGGCTCGCCTGGCATCGCGCTGTACGCTTCGAAAGACCTGAAGGCGTGGACATTTGCGAAGTGGCTGGTGAAGGCTTCGGAGTTGCCGGAAAACAGTCCTTATAAGAATCGCTTCTGGGCACCCGAAATTCACAAAATCAACGGCAAGTTCTACCTGATCTTTACGGCCGATAACTGGCTCAAGAAAGAGTATAACCCCGCAGGTTCGTGGGGCTCGGCAGGGTACTCTTTCATCGGTGTTTCGGACTCCGTTGGCGGTCCATATGAGCACATCACGTGGGTCAGTGGCGGCACATGCGACATGACGCTCTTCGGCGACGGCGACGGGCCGATCTACGCGATCAAACCCAAAGGTGATGTCTACATGCAAGAGATCGACCTGAGCGGGCTGTCGCAAGGAAAGGTCGCTTGGTCCGGCAAGGAGGAAAGGGCCGTTCTGTGCTCCAATGCGGACATTGGTTTGGCGGCATCGCCGGAGTATCTGGAAGGGCCATGGCTGGAAAAGATCGGAGAAAAATATTTCCTGTTCTATGCCGAGATCTATAAGAACGCGGCGTTTCCTGATTTGCTGGGTTATCGCACCGGGGTAGCGTATGCCGACAGCATGCAGGGGCCGTGGAAAAAAGACCTGCTCGGGCAGGTTTTCTTCGGCGGTCACTTGGCTGTGTTCGACGGGCCTGACGGACGGAAATGGTTCTCTTACCGCTGGGAAAAGGACGGCCGGGCGCGTGGCAAGTTGTGCGTCGAGCCGTTCGACGTGGGTTCCGATGGCCGCATTCAGGCGCACGAAGCGCTCGGGGGTGGTTGAGGGCATTCACTGTCGTCTGCGTATGTTGCGGAACGGGACAGCGTTTTTTTCGCGCGATATCAAAATCCATAAAGACAGAGCCTTTTCCGATCTGCTATAATGTTAGGACATTAAGGCGGTTGTCGGCTCGCCGTTAGGATTTTGAATGAGCGAGCCGCGTGTGGCAAGGGACTGCCATGCGGGACGACTTAGGGACATCGAGAAGGAAAGGGAACAAAGACTATGAAGAGCGCAGTCATCAGTGTGGCGTTGATTTTGTCGCTTGCGTGCAGGGGGTGGGCGGAGGTGCCGCGACCGGAACATCCGCGGCCAGACGCGTTCCGCGAGAATTGGCTGACGCTCAACGGAGAGTGGCAGTTCGAGATCGACGCCAACGGCGACGGCGAGTCGCGCGGGCTTGTCACGGGCAAGGATTTGTCCTCCAAGATCGTGGTGCCGTTCTGTCCGGAGAGCAAGCTGTCCGGGATCGGATTAGGCAACACTCAGTACCTGAAGGATCTGTGGTATCGCCGGATGTTCGAGCTGCCTGCATCGATGAAGGGCAAGCGCATCCTGCTGCACTTCGGGGGCGTGGACTATAAGACGTGGGTGTACGTCAATGGTCACTTGGCGGGAACGCATGTGGGCGAGAATGCGGCTTTTGCCTTCGAGGTCACGCCGTTCTTGAAAGAGGGCGGCAACGAAGTCGTGGTCCGCGTGTTCGACGACCTGCGGAGCGGGCTGCAGCCCGGCGGCAAGCAGGCTCACAACAAGAGCGAAGGGTGCGTCTACACCCGCACGACAGGCATCTGGCAGACGGTGTGGCTGGAGGCGGTCGGCTCCTCCTATGTGGAAAGCCTCTCGATTGTTCCCGACCCGGAGCACTCGCGTGTTCTCATCGAGGCGGCGGTGAACGGCGACGATGCGGATCTTCAGCTCACGGCAGAGGCTTACGCGGACGGTAAGCGCGTCGGTTCGGACAGCGCGACGGGCACATGGCGCAACCGGCGGCTTGTTCTGGATCTCAAGGAGAAGCGTCTGTGGGAGCCAAGTTCGCCGTTCCTTTATGATCTGACGTTCAAGCTGACCAGCGGCGGCAAGCCGGTCGACGAACTCAAGAGCTACTTCGGCTTGCGCTCCGTGGCGATCGCAGGCCGCCGCATCCTGATCAACGGCAAGCCGGTCTTTCAGCGCACGATTCTCGATCAGGGTTTCTACCCGGACGGTATTTGGACGGCGCCTTCCGACGCGGAGCTGAAGGGCGATATCGAGCGTTCGATGGCGTGCGGCTACAATGGGGCGCGTCTGCACCAGAAGGTCTTCGAACCGCGCTTCCTCTACTGGGCCGACAAGTTAGGCTATCTGGTCTGGGGCGAGTTCCCGAACTGGGGATACAACTACAAGCCTGAAGGCTATGCGCCGTACGTCACGGAATGGACCGAGGTGCTCGTGCGCGACCGCAATCATCCGGCGATCATCGGCTGGTGCCCGTTCAACGAGTCGGGCGCTGGAGCGGGCGAACTGCAACAGGTGATCTGGAACGTCACCCGTGCGGTCGATCCGACGCGGCCGGCACTGGAGACGAGCGGCTGGGTTCACACGTTGCCACATCCGGAAGTGCGCGACACGCACGACTACGAGGGCAACCCCGATAAGCTTCGCAAGCGGTGGATGGACTATTTCTCCGGCGCGTCGGCTGGCGTGGCTATGCCGCCGCGCTACGGACATGAGCCGAGCTCGGTCAAAGACTGCGGCGTGCCGTTTATGATCAGCGAATTCGGCGGTATCGGCTGGGCTACGGAGGGCGGCTGGGGATACGGCGCAGGGCCGAAAACGCTCGACGAGTTCTATGCGCGTTACAAGGGACAGTGTGACGCTCAGTTGGACAACCCGAACTTGTTCGGGTTCTGTTACACGCAGTTGACTGACGTGGAGCAGGAGCACAACGGACTGTACTACTACGACCGCAAGCCGAAGTTCGATGTCAAGCGCCTGCACGAGATCACCTCTCGTCAGGCTGCGTACGAGCGCGGTGAGGCGCAAGCCCCTCGGCCTGGCTTCCGCGACGGAGATACGAACTGGAAGGTGCTTGTTGGCGCAGTGCAGGACGGCGCGCTCTGCACGCCTTTCCGCTACATCACGCAGGCGCCGCAGGGCGAATGGACCGGCGAGGCCTTCGACGACCGCGCGTGGCAGTCGGGGCTACCGCCCTTCGGCCAAGATGCGCGGAGGAAGATACGGACGCCCTGGAAGACCGCGGATATCTATTTGCGCAAGACCTTCGATTACAACGGGTCTTCGATCCGTCAGGCGGCGATAGTTTTCTCTTACGATGAGGACACCGAGATCTTTGTCAACGGTCAGAAGCTGCTGAGCGTCAGCGAGTTCATCACGAATTACCGGATGACGCTGGTGACCGAACAGCTAAAGAAAGCGCTCAAGAAAGGCAGCAATACGTTGGCGGTTCATACGCATCAGACAATCGGCGGGCAATTCATCGACGTAGGTCTGCTCATCTGCGAGTGATCGTCTGCCGCGCAAAAGGCACTTGCCTGCTGTGTCATAGGCAAGGCCCGGCCGTTGGCCGGGCCTTGCTCTGTTCACCGTCAACTCAGCGGTTTATCCATGCCGGTGTGGGTATGATTGAAGAAGGAGGTGGCTCGTGCATTCTTTGAAGTCTGTGTGGCTGTTAGTTTTCTGTGCCTTGTGTGCGTGTGCGGTGGCGCAGGAAACAACGCCAGGTGTGATCCACGGCGCTGCAAAGTTACAGAAGCGTGCTGAGATCGTATGGACCAAGGTGCTGTGCAAGGAGCCGGGGCGCTACATGGGATGGCCGACGGTGTGTCTGCGCAAGAACGGCGAACTTCTGGCGGTGTTTTCCGGCGACCGCGACGAACACATCTGCCCATGGGGCAAGGTCCAGATGGTGAAGAGCGTGGACTTGGGGTCCACCTGGGGTGCGCCTGTGACGATCTGCAACACACCGCTGGACAACCGCGACGCAGGGATCATCGAACTTCCGAACGGCGATCTGGTGGTGGCTTGGTTCACCTCATTGGCCTATTGCCAGAGTATCCGCGACCGCAGCAAATTACAGCCGGGTTCTATTAAAGAGCAGTGGTTCCTCCACGACGAGAAAATACCGCAGGCGGTGAAGGACGAGTGGCTGGGTTTCTATACTGCCCGGTCGTCTGACGGGGGCAAAACGTGGGCAACGCCTGTGCGCACGGTCGGGTCGACTCCGCACGGGCCTATCCTGCTTAAAGACGGGCGTTTGCTGTACGTGGGGCGCTATTTCAAAGGAGAACAGGCGGTGATTTCCGTCGAGGAATCTCGCGATCAGGGCGCGAGCTGGCAGATGCTGTCGGAAATTCAGCCGTCGCCGGCAGAGCGGGGGCCAAAGCTGTTCCACGAGCCGCATGCGGTCGAGACTGGGGACGGGCGCATCGTGGCCCAGATCCGATATCACGGTAAGGACGGGTGCCTGCGCCAAGCGGAGAGCCGCGACGGCGGCAAGACGTGGACGGTGATGCAGCCGACCAAGCTGGCGGGGCTTCCTCCTCATCTGATCCGACTCAGCAGCGGTAAATTGCTGACCGTGTACGGGCGCCGCTTCGATGCATATGGCGAATACGCCTGCCTGAGTGACGACGAGGGGCGCACATGGGACGTGGCCAACGAAATCAAGTTGGCGGCACATTTCAATGGCGACCTCGGTTATCCCGCTTCGGTCGAGCTGCCGAACGGATCGATCCTGACCGTTTACTATCAAGCCGAGAAAACGGGTGAAAAAACCTGTCTTATGGGAACCCTGTGGCGGGTGAAAAATTAAACTAACATTTTTGGATTATTCCGTTATAGCTGGCGCATGAAAAACGAGAACAATCAAAATAGTGACAAAAATGTCTTGTTTCATTCAAGGGCGGCGTTTCTGATCGACGAGCTTATGTCAGATCGTCGTTCTACGACCCAATATGGCCAATTTTTGGCTTAAAACCCTGTTTTTTGCCCGTTTTTCTGACTTGGCCTGGTATATGCGTTATCTCCGCCAGAACGTGTGAATCAACGTTTGGTAGTGAGTATAAATCTGGTGCCCAACTGAGGGTACTTTTACTAGGAGAGACACGTCATGAATGGAATGCGTTACAGACTCAGAGTCATCGGTCTGATTGCGGGTGTTGCGCTGACAGCAGCGACAAACACTTGGGCTCAAACCGCAGCGGTCGCGGCCGCACCTGCGGCGGCGGCTGTTGTGGCGGCACCTGCGGCGGCACCCGCCGCGGCAGCCGTAGTGAACTCCGGCGATACCGCGTGGGTATTGGTCAGCACGGCACTGGTGCTGTTGATGACCATCCCTGGCCTGGCGCTGTTCTATGGCGGTTTGGTGCGCAGGAAGAACGTGTTGTCCATTCTCATGCAGTGCTTCTTCCTGGCTTGCATGGTCACCGTGCAGTGGGTGGTGTTCGGGTACAGCTTGGCTTTCGGACCTGACGTGAAGGGTTTCATTGGAAACCTGAGCTGGGCGATGCTCAGTCACGTGGGGGCTGAGCCTAACGCGGACTATGCGGGCACGATTCCGCATTCGGTCTTCATGCTGTTCCAGATGATGTTCGCCATCATCACTCCCGCTCTGATCGTGGGCGCGTTCGCGGAGCGGATGAAGTTCGCTGCCTTCGCGCTCTTCTCCCTGCTGTGGGCGACCTTCGTCTACGATCCCCTGGCTCACTGGGTCTGGGGCGTAGGCGGCTTCCTGCGCACGATGGGTGCGTTGGACTTCGCAGGCGGCACGGTCGTGCATATCAATGCGGGTGTCGCCGCGCTGGTGTGCGCACTCGTTATGGGAAAGAGGCTCGGCTATCCGAACAAGCTGTCCCCGCCGCATAACCTTCCGTTCGCGGTCATGGGCGCTTCCCTGCTGTGGTTCGGCTGGTTTGGCTTCAATGCGGGCAGCGCCTTGGCTGCCAACGGTTTGGCGGGCAGCGCGTTCCTTGCGACTCACGTGGCGACGGCAGTGGCTGGTCTGGCCTGGGCCGTGATGGATTTGATCAAGAACAAACATGTCACTGTGCTGGGCATCATTTCTGGCGCTGTGGCGGGCTTGGTTGCCATCACTCCGGCTGCGGGTTTTGTGACAGCTGGCGGCGCGATTGCGGTTGGTGCGGGTGCGGGCGTCATCTGTTTCCTGTTCGTTACCGTGGTCAAGCCGCTTCTGGGTTACGACGATTCTCTTGACGCGTTCGGCGTACACGGGATCGGCGGTATCTGGGGCGCTCTCGCGACCGGACTGTTTGCGACGACCGCGGTGAACAGCGGTGGCGCCAACGGGCTGTTCTATGGAAACCCGGCGCTGCTCTGGATCCAGTTCAAAGCCGTGCTGGTGACCCTCGTCTACTCTGGCGTGATGAGCTTCATCATCCTCAAGATCGTGGACGCCGTGTTGGGTCTGCGGGCTCCTGAACAAGCGGAACGCATCGGCCTGGATCTGACCGATCACCGTGAGACCGGTTACACCGTCCTTGATTAACGCGCAACAAACTGAGAAAGGAATTTGATTATGAAATACATCGTAGCCATCATTCAACCGGACCGCATGGACGAGGTTCTTGACCGTCTGACTGCGAAAGAGATTCACCTGGTCACCGTTTCCAACGTCATGGGACGCGGTCGCCAGAAGGGCATCGCTCAGGTTTACCGCAGCCACACAGAGGCGGGCAGCCTGCTGCGGAAAGTCAAGCTGGAGATCGCCGTGAACGACGAGTTTGTCAATGCGGCCGTCGAGGCCGTTGAAGGCGGGGCTCGCACGGGGCAGGTCGGCGACGGAAAGATTTTCGTCCTGGACTTGGAGCAGGCGATCCGTATCCGCACCGGCGAGAAGGGCAGTAAGGCCATCGGCTAAGCCCGCTCTTCGAAAGAGTTGAACACACGGGTGCCGCATGTTTTAAGGTCGACGGACCTGAGAGACATGCGGCACTCTCTTTTTTCACGCTTCGGAGGTCATGTCTGCAGCGCGCCAAAGATAGAGGGCGGCCAGACTTCGGTAAGGCGACCAGCGACGTCCGGTTTCTGCCAGCGCTTTAGGCGCGGGCAGCTCGCTTGCGGCCTTCACTGCCTGGTACCCTTTGCGAACGCCGAGGTCGTCCACGGGCAAGATGTCTGGGCGGCCGAGGTTGAACATCAGGAACATTTCGACGGTCCACCGCCCGATGCCGCGGATATCGGTGAGCCGCTCGATGAGAGCCTCGTCGCTCAGCTTCGCGCACTCCGCGCGCGTGGGCAGGCGCCCGTCCTGCGCATGGCGGGCGATATCGCGCAGAGCGGCGGCTTTGTTGCGCGAGATGCCAGCTGCTCGAAGCGCCTCGTCGGAGGCGTTGAGCACCTGCTTCGGCGTGGGCAGCCCGCCGCCGCCGAGCTGTTCCATGTAGCGTCCGAGGATGGTGGAGGCGGCTTTGCCGTTGAGTTGCTGATAGATCACCGCCTCGCTCAGAGCCTCATAGGGTTCGGAGCTGCCAGAAGAGAGACGCAACTTGCCGAAGCGTTCGATCAGCTCGGCCATAACAGGGTCTTGCGCCAGATGGTCGTGAGATTTCATGGGATAGGTCATCAGGGAGTTGGGGAATTAACGCTCAACGTCCAAGTGTTGATGCGAAATCCTTCAGCGTTGAGCGTTGAACGATGGGCGTTCTTTTGTTATAGCCCCATATCCTCATTCACGACGAGAACGTGAAAATCGGTCTGGCTCGGCTTACTGTCGATGATCGTCGTGATGTGGCAGATGCGCTGGGGCGAGTCGCAGTCGCAGCAGAAGCCGGTGGTCGCACAGGGGGTCTGCTTGCCGAGGCGCATGGCGTTGGGCGGCGCGGACTTGTCCTTGATTCGCTTGATCGCGTCGCAGACGTCGCCCTCGACGATTTTGTTGCGGCCGGCCACGACGATCACCTTCGACGGGCCGTAGATCATGGCGGACACGCGGTTGCCGTTGCCGTCGATGTTGACGAGGCAGCCGTCGAGCGTCACAGCGTTGGTGCCGGTCAGGAAGAGGTCGCAGGTCTGCTGCCGCTTCATGATGGCCACGCGCTGCTCGGGCGTGAGGTCGGGGAAGCCGTGGTTCAGGATCTCTTTGCCCTGCTCGGACAGAAGGGATGTGAGCTTGAGGTCGGCCACGGAGAGCGAGCCTCCAAAGCCAACCGAGTGGGCGGCCTCGGCGTGTTTGAGGATGTAGTCGGCGGCTTCCTGAGCGGTGGCGCAATAGGTGGCTGTGAAGTGTTTCTTCATGAGGTTTGCGACGACGGCGCGACACTTCTTTTCGGAAAGCCAAGTGTTGATTTCGAGAGTTCGGGGCTGCATGCGTGTTCCTTTCTGCGAAGAGGTCAAACCCAGATCCGGCAGTTATTAAAACATCTTAAGCTTGGCATACTCGCTATGGACAATCAAGGCCGGATTGGAAATGGGGGTGATCGGTCAGTGACGGGGGCGCCCGCGCTCCCAGTTTTGCGCCTCACGTTCATCTGAAACGCACCGTCTTCGCATACCCACCGTCATTAACCGATTGAAAAATGGGGATGCGCAATCGGGCGGGGTTGTGTAACATGAAAAGATGAAAACATGGGGCGGACTATTTAAGGTGATGGCGGTCGGGATTGTGACCGCTGGGGGCGCTTTTGCAGCGGAACAGGCTACAGTCAAATCGCCCGACGGTACCGTTGCGTGCTGGGTCTCTGTGGGGGGGCAGCTGACCTATCGGATGACGCGCAACGGCAACGTGGTCTTGGCTCCGTCAAGAATGGGGCTGGAATTCAAGGGCCAGAAACCGTTCGGCGAGTTTCGGATCGCGGACAGGAGATCGTCCGTCATCGACGAGAAGTGGAATAACCGGCTCGGCAAGAACGCCGCGATGCGCAACCACGCGAACGAACTGGTGCTGAATCTCGTCGAAGTCGCCGAGCCGCACCGCAAACTGGATCTGATTTTCCGCGCATACGACCACGGCGCGGCCTTCCGGTATGGAATTCCGGCGCAGCCCGGATTCGACACATTCGTTCTTACGGCGGACAAAACGGCGTACGGTTTCGACGACAACAAAACGGGGTGGTTCACGACGTATCAGAACTACACGAATTCGCAGGAGAAGCCTTCGAAAGCCGACACGTTCAAAAGCTCGCAGGAGGAACCTTTCTTTCCGCAGTCCATTCGGACGCTCGACACCAAGAGGCTGATCGGTTGCCCGATGGTCATTCAGACCGCTGAAGACAACTGGGTGGCCATCTCTGAAGCGGACTTGACCGATTGGGCCGGCTCTTTCTATGTGTTCCATCCCGACAGGCAGCCCTCGAACGGTGCGGTCATCGATACCTGTCCGAGTCCCCGCCCCGACGGAAACGGGCTGGTCGTCTCCTCGGCTCCGCGTCTGAGTCCCTGGCGCGCTTTCATTTTGGGCGACTCCGAGATCGATTTGGTGAACCACAGCGATCTGATCCCCAACCTGAATCCGCCGTGCGCCGATGAGGCGGCTTTCGAGTGGGTGACGCCGGGCGCTTCGGCGTGGGACTGGTGGGTTTTCAACAACAAGGAGTTGACGACCGACAAAATCAAAGGGAAGGTCGATTTCGCCCAAGAGATGGGGTGGCCCTTCATCACCGTGGATGCGCCTTGGTACGGCCGTCCAGTTCAGGGCGAAGGCGTCACCATGATGAAGCCCCGCGCCGATCTCGATATCGAAGGGGCCATCGGCTATGCGAAAGCGAAAGGGATCGGCGTCTATCTGTGGGGCTATTGGTCGACGCTGGAATCCAACGGCGTCGAAAACGTCTTTTCCGTCTATGAGAAGTGGGGCGTGCGCGGGGTGAAGATCGACTTCATGGACCGGCAGGATCAGGAGATGGTGAACTGGTACTCGAAGGTGGTCGCGTGCGCGGCGCGGCACAAGATCATGGTGAACTTCCACGGCGCGTTCAAGCCGACGGGCATGAACCGCACATGGCCGAACCAGATCACGCGCGAAGGCATTCTCGGCAACGAGTTCAACAAGTTCTCCAAAAAGGTGACGACGACGCACTGCGCGACGCTGCCGTTCACCCGCTACCTGCTGGGCCCCGGCGATTTCACGCCGGGCGGCTTCAACAATGTGCACGGCGAAGCATTCGTTATTCAGACGCAGAAGAAAGGTTGGGCCGATGGCCAGTATCAGCCTGTCGAAGAGATGGGCACCCGCGCCCATGCGCTGGCGCTGTGTCTCATCTACGACAGCCCGCTGATGACGCTTTGCGATTGGCCTGAGCATTATCGAGGGCAGCCCGGCGCTGAGTTTTTGAAGGGGTTGCCGACGGTCTGGGACGAAACGGTCGCGCTCGCGGGCAAGATCGGCCAGTACTATGCCAGCGCCCGGCGCAAGGGTGACATCTGGTATCTGGGCGTGGTGACGGATATCCATGCACGAACGCTCTCCCAGCCGCTGTCGTTTCTCGGCGAGGGAACATATGAGGCGACGGTGTTCGCGGACGCACCCGAAAGCGATCAGGATGCCCAAGCGATTCTTATCCGAAACCAGACCGTTTCGGCGAAGGACAGGCTGTCTATTCCTCTCGCCCGCGATGGCGGCATGACCGTGATCTTCCGCAAGCGCTAAGGCGCGGAACTGGCGCGCGGTGCCGCAGAAAACGCCGTAATCAGTCAGAAACGGGGGTGTCGCGAGTCTCGTGCGTATCTTGTGCGGAGCGGCTGGGAGCGCGGGCGCCCCCGCCCGCGTCGTGAAAGGCGATGCAAGTCAGACGCACAGCCCAACGTGGGACGATAGACTGCGACCCAGCATGGAGCCGCCGTTCTCGCGGGCGGGGGCGCCCGCGCTCCCAGTATTGCGCCACAGTTTCATCTGAAACGCGTTGTTCTTCATCCCCCGTCACAGACCGATTACGGAAACGCCTTGCGGCGCATCCTTTTTTTGCCATCTTTCGATTGTGCCCAAATAAGGTGTCAATCCGAAATCAGGATTGGACATGAACGCTCAACGTATAAGGTTTCACTTCAGAGTTGAGCGTGTCGCGTTTGGTCCGGCTTCTTCTCCGCCCGCGCGAACCAGTCGCGCCGGTCGCAGTCTATTGAAACGGCAAGGGGACGGCGTTGACCATGAGGCGGACTTGTTTGACACGGTCGTCGCCGGCGAAGGTGCGCACCGCCTGTTCGATGCGCTTGAGCTGCGTGCGGCGGATTTCGAAGAGGTGGGGGGACGAGGTCACATAGACATAGAGGATACCGTTGTCCCACTTGCCGGGGCGGGTGACTTTCGCCACCTCGGGCGGGACGAGCTTAGGCCAAGCCTGGGTGAGTTCGTCGAGCCAGGGGCTGGCTGCGATGTTGAGCCGTTTGAGGGTTTTTTCGATGATGGCGGAGAAGGGTTCGGCATTTCGGCGCGTTTCCGGAGGATCGGCATCGATCGGCAACCCGGGGACGATGTTGTCGAACAGCGTCTTCACCTTGCAGTTGTATTCGAGGTCGCGCGAGGTGAGCTGGCGGCGAACGGGAGTCGGATCCACTCGATACGAGGTTTCGTCCGGAACGGATGAGTAATCACCCGTTTCGTCCCCGTCGGAAGCGGACGGTTCCGCAAACAGAGGTTTGCCATTGGTCATGTTCGCAGTATATCATAATGAACTGAACAAGGTGAAGGTGGCAGTTGAGGCTGGATACTGGGAACTTGCACGGCGGGCGCCATCGGGTGAAACGGTTTTCGAGAGGAGATAAGAGATGAAAAAAGGCAATATGCTGATCGCCCAGAGCGGCGGTCCTTCAATGGTCATCAACCAGAGCTTGGTCGGTGCGGTGTTGGCTGCGCGCGACAACACGTCTGTCGGCAAGATCTATGGAGCGCTGCACGGCATTCAAGGTGTTTTGGCGGAGACCTTCATCGATTTGCGCAAAGAGAGCCGTAAGACGTTGGAGGCGGTCGCCAACACGCCCTCGTCAGCGCTGGGCTCGGTGCGCCGCAAGCCCACGTCAGAGGACTGTCAGGCGATCTTCCGCGTGCTGCGCAAGTGGGAGATCCGCTACTTCTTTTACATTGGCGGCAACGATTCGGCGGAGACGGTGCATATCATCAACGAGGAGGCGGTGAAGGCCGGATACGGTATCGGCTGCTTCCACATTCCCAAAACGATCGACAACGACCTGCGCGAGAACGACCATACGCCGGGGTTCGGAAGCGCGGCGCGTTTCGTGGCGTGCGCGATCAAAGGCGACGACCTCGACAACCGCGCGCTGGGCGGGGTCAAGATCGACGTGATTATGGGGCGCAACGCGGGTTTTCTGACGGCGGCGGCGGCGCTTGCACGCGAGGATGACGACGATGGGCCGCATCTGGTGTATCTGCCGGAGCGCCCTTTCAGCATTGAAGGTTTTGTTAAGGATGTGAAGGCGGCGATGAAGAAATATCGCCGCTGCGTGGTGGCGGTGTCGGAAGGGATTGTCGATAAAGACGGCACGCCGATCATCGCGAAATTCACGCAGGAGACCGATTCGCACGGCAATGTGCAGCTGAGCGGCACCGGTGCGCTGGGGGACTTGCTGGCCAAGGTGGTCAAAGAGCAGGCAGGGATTAAACGCGTGCGTGCGGATACGTTCGGCTACCTGCAGCGTTCGTTCCCCGGCATCGCCTCGGCGAGCGACGCGATAGAGGCGCGGCTGGTGGGTGTGGCGGCGGTGCAGGCAGCTGTTTGCGACGAGGTGTCGAGCGGTTCGATCGCGATCAAGCGCAAGGCGACAAAGAAATACGGCGTGGACTTCGAGGTGGTGCCGCTGCGCTGTGTGGCCAAGGAAACGTGCCACATGCCCGACGCTTTCATCAACAAAGCGGGCAACAATGTGACACAGGCCTTTATCGATTATGCGCGTCCGCTGGTCGGCGAATTGCCGCCTTGCGCGCGCTTCGCACAACTGAAAGGTTGAGCAAAAAACGGGGGGCGGCATTTTTGCGGTTGAAAAGCGCCCCGGTTTTGTTATTCTCATTGACCTTACGTCTGACGACCAAGGCGGGCGTGAAGAGGAGAAGAAGCGTAAATGAGTCAGCATACCAGCTTGAAGGGTTCGGGCAAGATTACGGCAAAGCGCAACGTGTTGAAGCGTTTCGAGCGCGTCAACGTGCTGAAAAAGCGCGGTCAGTGGAAAGACGGCGACCGTGGTTTGGGTCTTCGCAAGACCAAGCCGGACGTGTAGGATCTGCGCCGGTTAGCAGCCTGATTGTTCCTTTCACCGCATGCGTATCTCTCCCGAGAGGAGATGTGCGCATGCGGTTTTTCTGTTTTCCCCAGACATGTCCGGGCGAACGGTGGAACCGATGACGTTATGTGTTCACAGAGTGTCGGTTGCGGCTATGGCCTTGCTGATTCATGCAGCCGCGGCAGCTGAGGATGTTCCGCTCCGCGTGCGTGGGATCGAAGGGCGTGTGGCGGTTTACGCGACGACCAACACGGCCCGCGAGGCCGTGGTCTGGCTTCCGTCAGGAACGGAGTTCTCTGTGCGCGGCGTACTTTCGGACGAGGCCGTCTGGTTGCATGTCGAACCGCCGGAGCATATCAGCGTGTGGGTCTATCGCGAACTGGTCCGCAATGGCGTGGTGCTGGCCGACAAGGTTCGGGTGCGCGCGGGAGCCGGACTGAACTTCCATTCCGTCGGCAGCCTGAACAAGGGCGACCGGGTGGACGTGCGCGGAACATACGGGGACTGGCTCAAGATCAGGCCGCCAGCCGGAATCGATTTCTGGGTGTTGCGCGATCAGGTGGAGCCGCTCGCAACGATGCCCCCCGAAGGAGTCCTCGCCGAAGCGGAGACGAATGAAGCCGCTCTCGCGGCGGTGACGGGGGTGGCGACCAATTCGATAGCCGTGTCGGTGCCTGTGACGCTGCCGCCGCCGGAATTGGTGGGCTGTGCGCTCAGCGATGCGCCAGACCAGGGGATGCGGGTGCTTTTGACCGGACTGCTCGACTGGGGGACCGTCGGTGTCGTCGCCGCGCCATTCTGCCTGATCGCGCGGCAACCCGACGGCGAGACGCGTCCTGTCTGTCATGTCCTGGCACCTGCAGCGACCGCCAACCCGCTCGTCGGAGCCACCGTTGTGGTTGACGGCACGCGCTGGCGCGTGAAGGGGTCGGAGCTTCCGGTGGTCATCGCCGAAACGGTTCGCGCGGTGGAATAGACAGAAAAGCAACAAGGACAGAGCAACCAAGCCCCGTCCCTGTCTCGAGCGCATCTGGCAGAGCGACCTATGGTTTTGCGACAGGGGCAGGCGAGCCCTTTACCAGAGCACTCAGCCACTCTTGCGAACGGCGGCTCCAAGGGGCTTGCGAGTTGTTCTTGTTCTGGTGCGGGGAGTTGACCATTACGACCGCCTCTTTGGGGCCTTTGATCTGATTGAATGCTGCGAAAACGCCTGCGGGACACGAGGTCTGATCGATCAGCCCCAGCGCGATCAGGGCGGGGCAGCGGATGTTCGTCGCGAAGTTGACGCCGTCGAAGTAGCGGCTGGCCTCCATGACTTTCTTCGCATCCTTGCCCTGGGTCGAGCGGAACCAGTAGGGCCAGCCGACTGAGCGTCCGGCCCACGGGGCGGTGGTGTCGCATCCGGCAGGCACGCAGACGAGAACGGCCGTGACCTTGGGGTGCAGGCCGGCAGTCGCCAGTCCCTGCAGGCCGCCTTGGCTCGTCCCTGTGACGACGAACACGCGGCCATCCCAGTCGGGGCGCTGCGTCAGATAGTCTGCCGCTCGGTAACAGCCCAACAACATCCGCAGGAAGTAGCTGGTCTCGCGGTCTTCGTTGCCAATGGACGTGTAATCTTTCAGCGTGGTGGACGCGGCCTTTTTGTAGAACTCTTCAGGCTGGTCGAAGGGCAGGTCATGCGCCATGATATTCAGCACGAGCCAGCCGTTCTTGGCGGGGTTGACCACGTTGCTTTTAGGCAGGCCGTAGACGCCGGCCCACTGCACGATCAGCATGGCGGGGAACTTGCCCTCGCGCTTCGGGCGCGCGAGCTGGCCGTACACGTGCGTGCCTCTGATGTTGTCGAGCGTCAGCTTCACGTACTCGATGGCCGGGTCGCCGCTGTCGTCGGGCATCAGTTTCGGGTTGGCTGGAGTGGCGTACAGGTCTTTGATCTTCGCCTGCCAGAATGCGTCGAAGTCCGCCGGGCGCGGGGCCGACGGCTGAATCTTGGTCGGTTCCGCCGCGGCACCGACGAGGCACTTCGCGTTCTTGTCCTGCGGCTTCGCTGCGAGGGAGACCAGCACGGTTCCGGGTGCATCCAGCGAGGTCTCGAGCACGCCGCTGCCGTTGTCGAGTTTGACAGAGCCTTCCCACAGCACCTGGGTGTCGAACGCTTTGACGACGGCGTGAACGTTCGTCGCGCCCGGCGCTGATATGCGCCAGGCGATCTTCTCGCCCGTGGTGTAGAGGCCGTTGGCGTGCTGTGGCGTCGCGGTGATATCCTGGGCAAAAGTTAAGCCGGCGAGCAAAACAACGGAAGCTGTTAACAACGCGCCTCGAAAGGTGTTCGTTTTCGCGATCTTCAATGTCATGGTTTTTTCCTCAATTATGTTTCAACAGAGTAAAAGGAAGGCCGTTAGGCGAAGCGTGGCGTGCTTCACAGCCTAACAGCCTGCGGTCGCTCAACCTGTCCCGTGTTACATCACCCGCCCGTTGCGGATGACCTGCTGGTACCAGCTATAGCTCAGCTTGGGCGTGCGCTTCTGCGTGGCGTAATCGACGTGGACCATGCCGAACCGTTTGGTGTAGCCGCAGGCCCACTCGAAGTTGTCCATCAGGCTCCACGGGAAGTAGCCGACCACGGGGTAGCCTTCGGACAGGGCTCGGTGTACGTTGCGCAGATACTGGCGATAGTACATGATGCGGTCGATGTCCGCGACGAAGTTTTTGGCGTCCGGCTTGGCGCCGTCGGCCACGCCGTTCTCGCTGACGAAGCGGGGCAGGTCTTTGCGGCCGAGCGCGTCGGTCACCATGCGGAGGCCCCAGTAGATCGCCTCCGGCACGATGTTCAGCCACGGCATGCTGCCTTTGGGATAGGCGTCGAAGCAGGGGAAGGTCTCGAAGCCCTTGGCGTTGTTCGCGGCGCGGACATAGGTGCCCGAGTAGCAGTTGAAGCCGAGCGCGTCGAGCGGCTGGGCGATGAGTTTCAGGTCGCCGTCCTGCATGTCGGGGGCGCTGTCGCCGAACTGGGCCATCCACTGCTCCGAGTAACGCCCGGTCAGCATGGGGGTGAGGATGCTGCCGTTGGCCGCATCGCTCAGGAAGGCGAGGCGCACGGCCTCAATGTTCTCCGGCGTCTCATAGACCGGCACGTAGGAGTTGAAGTTTTCGGCGGCGCCCACGCTGGGCTTGCTGGAGCACGTGGCGCGCAACGCAAGGCAGCCCGTGCCGTGCGCGCACAGAGCGTGGTGCGAGATATTGCTGCGCTCCTTGATGGTGGCGAGCTGGATGCCGGGGGCGTGAGAAGGCACGTGGCCGACGCCGTATCCGACCCCGAAGGCGAAGCACGAGATCTCGTTCATGATCATCCAGTTGGTGATGCGGTCGCCCAGACCCTTGCCGACGGCCTCGGCATACGCGCCGAAGTCTTTGACGACCTCGCGGCTCTGCCAGCCCAGATAGCGGTCCTGCAGGGCTTGCGGCAGATCCCAGTGGAAGAGCGTGGCGTGGGGCGTGATGCCATTCTTGAGAAGGCAGTCGGCGAGGCGCTTGTAGAAGTCCAGACCCTTCTGGTTCACTGCGCCGCGGCCGTCGGGGATGATGCGCGGCCACGCGATGCTGAAGCGGTAGTGCTTCACGCCGAGGTCCGCCATGAGCTTCACGTCCTCCTCGTAGCGGTGATAGTGGTCGTCCGCGACATCGCCCGTGTCGCCGTTCTCTGTTTTCCCCGGGGTCTTGCTGAAGGCGTCCCAGATGCTCGGCTTGCGGCCGTCTTCATTGGCTGCGCCTTCGATCTGATAGGAGGCGGTGGCGGCGCCCCACCAGAAATCTTTCGGGAAGCTTGCGGGGCCCACACCCAGCGCGCCTTTCGCCACCGTTGCCGCCGCTGCGCCCGACATTCCGCCCTCCGCGCGTGTTGTGGCTAACAACGTGGTCACGCCTGCCGCACCCACCAGAAATGAACGCCGTTTGAATCCTTCGCCCGCTTGCTTCTGTTGCATCTCTCACCTCGTGATGATTGGTTTGAAGAATCAATAATGGGCTCAAGTATACACGTTCCTCCTCTTACTGCCATCCCGAAAGTGCGGTGGGCAGGTTTCTTGAAAAAAGCCCGTCGGAAGGTGTTTGCCTTGCCCGTCATCGCTGAATTTGCACGGAAAAGAATTTTGCGGTACACTGGCACAAAATCATGTGAAGGAAGCTTGCGATGAGAGTGTTTTTCCGCGCTTTGTTGGCCTGTGCTGGAATGTTGTCCGCGGGCGCTGCGCCGCTGCGGCCGCCGTCGGTGCCGCTCGTGACGGTCGACCCGTTCTTTTCGGTCTGGTCGCCTGCCGACAAGCTGGCCGATGCGCCGACCGAGCACTGGTCAGGACAGGCCCAGCCCATGACCGCGCTGCTGCGCGTGGACGGCAAGACGCTCCGGCTGCTGGGCGCCGAGCCCGCCGATGTGCCCGCGCTGCCACAGACCGCCTGCGAGGTCCTGCCGCTGCGCACGGTCTGCCGTTTCGCCGATGCGACCGTGGAGGCCGAATTGACTTTCGCGACGCCGCTGATGCCCGAAAATTTGGAGGTCTTCGCGCGTCCGGTCACCTATGTCACCCTGCGCGTGAAGATGCTGGACAGCAAGGCGCATGCGGTGCAGTTCTATTACGACGTTGGCGGCGAGATCGCGGTGGGGGATGACGCTCAGCGCGTAGTGTGGCAGGTGGAACCGGTTCCGGGACTCGCGGCGGTGCGGCTTGGTCGCGACCCGCAGCCGGTGCTGGGCCGTTCGGGTGATCGAATTCGCGTGGACTGGGGCTACTTCTGGCTGGCCGCGCCGGAAGCGGGTGCTACCGTGCGTGCGGCGGCTGGCTTTGAAGCCAGGAAGGGCTTTGCGGAGACGGGCAAGCTGACGGAGACCGCGCCGCAGATGCCGGCAGCCGTGAAGGAGGCTGGGCCCGTGCTGGCGCTTGTGCGCGATCTGGGGTCGGCGAAGGAAACTGAGACGCATCTGCTCCTGGCCTACGACGATGTCGACTCCGTAATGTTCTTTAACCGTCCGCTGAAGGCATGGTGGCGCCGCAACGGGCAGTCGTTCGCCGACATGTTGGGAGCGGCCGAACGCGATTACGCGGGGTTGATGACGCGGATGGCGGCGTTCGACGACGAACTGATGAACGGTCTGCGGCAGGTCGGCGGCGAGAAATACGCGGCGCTGGCGGCGCTGGCTTACCGGCAGTCGTTCGCGGCTTGCAAGCTGGTGGCTGACCCGAACGGCCAGCCACTCTATTTCTCCAAAGAGAACGCCAGCAACGGCTGTATGGGAACGGTGGATGTGTTCTACCCGCAACTGCCGCATTTGGTGCTGATGAGTCCGACGCTGACGCGGGCGACGCTCGCACCGACGCTGCTGTACGCTTCCGATCCGCGCTGGCATTTCGATTTTGCGCCGCACGATATCGGCCAGTATCCGCTGGGCAACGGACAGGCCTATGGCGAGGGTGAGCGCGGCGAGAAGAACCAGATGCCCGTGGAGGAGTGCGGCAACCTGCTGATCTGTTTGGGGGCTCTGTCGACGGTCGAGAACAGCGCTGCGTTTGCAGCGCAGTGGTGGCCGACGGTCACGCTCTGGGCGGAGTATCTGGCGAAGAAGGGCTTTGATCCCGAGAACCAGCTCTGCACCGACGACTTCGCCGGGCATTTGGCGCACAATGCGAATTTGTCGATCAAAGCGATCATGGGCTTGGCTTGCTACGCGAAGATGGCGAAGATGAACGGCGATGAGGCCGCGGCGGCTCGCTTTATGGCGCTGGCGAAAGAGATGGTCCCCAAATGGTTGGAGGCGGCGAAGGGCGGCCGCGGCGGATCGTACCGGCTGGCGTTCGATCAGGCGGACACGTGGTCGATGAAGTACAATTTGGTCTGGGACCGGGCGTTGGGCTTCAACCTCTTCCCGCCCGAGGTGGCTGCGACGGAGACGGCGTTCTACCGCACGGCGCAGCAGAAGTACGGACTGCCGCTCGATAGCCGCAAGCTCTGGACCAAGTCCGACTGGCTGGTCTGGTCGGCCACGCTGACCGGCAAGCGCGAGGACTTCGAGGCGCTGGTGTCGCCGCTCTGCGCGTTCCTCAACGAGACGCCCAGCCGCATTCCGTTCGGCGACTGGTATGAGACCGACAGCAGCAAGTTCCTGCACTTCCGGGCGCGCTCGGTGGTGGGAGGCGTGTACATGCCGTGTTTGTACGATGCCGCGCTGTGGCACAAGTACGCGTCGCGTGACACCTTTGCGGCCGGGCTCTACGCCCCGCTCGGAGCGAAGCCGGCGGTGGTTTCAGTGCTGGCACCCGAGGGGCGCACCTCGAAGGAGATCAGTTGGCGTTACACCGCCGAGAAACCGTCGGAGGGATGGTTCCTGCCGGGGTTCGACGACAGCGGGTGGCAGAAGGGCGCGGGCGGGTTTGGCGCAGGAAAGCCGCCGCATAGTGCCGTGGTGACGAAATGGGCCACGCCGCAGCTCTGGGTGCGCCGTGTGATCGAAATGCCGAAGACGATTCCGGCGCGTGTGGCGCTGTCGATCTATCACGACGAGGACGCGACGGTGTATCTCAACGGCGTGGAGGCTGCGCGGCTCGCCGGGTTCACGACGGACTACACGACGGTCGGAATTTCCGAGGCGGCGCGGAAGGCGCTCAAGCCGGGAAACAACGCGCTGGCGATCGAGGTGAGCCAGACGGTCGGCGGACAGTATCTGGATGCTGGAATGGTATCGCTCGACGCGTCCGGCAGCTTCCGCCTGGCGACCTACAACATCCGCTGCCCCATCGACAAAGGGGCCTGCGCATGGACGAACCGCGTGCCGCGCGTGCGCGAGCTCATCCGGAAACACGGGTTTGAACTGGTCGGTCTGCAGGAGGCGACGTCCAATCAGATCGACGATCTGCTGACGGAGGGCTGGGCCTACGTGGGCGTCTGCCGAGACGACGGCAAGCGCGGCGGCGAGGCTTCCTGCATTTTCTACAAGAAGGACCGGTTCGAGGTGCGCGACAGCGGCACGTTCTGGCTCTCCGAGACGCCCGAGGTTCCGGGCTCGAAGTCGTGGGACAGCGCCTGCCCGCGCATCTGCACGTGGGCGCGGATGGCTGATCGCAAGAGCGGGCGGGAGTTCTATTATTTCAACACGCATCTGGACCACATGAGCGAAGCGGCGCGAGAGAACGGCATGGCGCTGATTCTCAAGCGCATGATGCGGCTCGCGCAGGGGCGTCCGGTGTTCCTGACGGGCGATATGAACGCCACGCCGGGGACGGAGCCGATCAAGCGGGCCGCCGCAGTTCTGCGGGAGGCGTCCAAAATCACGCGCACACCGCATGCGGGACCCGTGGCGACGTCGGGTGGCTTCAAGGTTGAAAAAGTGCATACGTCTGAGATCGACCATATCTTCGTGTCGGGCGGTGTCGACGTATTGACTCATGCGACCTTCGACGATTCACAGGACAAGCTCTATCCCTCGGATCACTTCCCTGTTGCGGCGGATATGGTGGTCGAGTGAGGTGAAAAGATGAAGACACTTTGCGTTGCGGTTCTGGTGGCCCTTGTCGGCCTGGCAGAGGAAGCGCCGCTGCCGAAAGCGGTGTGGCTGACCTATGCCCGAAACGAGCCGACGCATCTGATGGTGAACTGGGCGACGGAGCGGCCGTGTGCGTCTGCGGTGCGGTACGGCTCGGATGCGGCGTGTGGGGCGCGGGCGGTGTCATCTGAGCAGACGGCACTGCACCATGTCGAGGTCCCCCTGCCGGCGTCGGGAGAGTTCTATTACCGGCTGGAGGTCGGTGGGGGCGTCACTGAAGCGGGGAAGTTCGCGGGGTTTCCCGGCGACGAGTTGCGCGTGGCGATGGTTGCGGACTGGGGGTTTGCGGGGGCCGACGTGTCGGCCATCCTTAAGGACGATGTTCACCTGCTGGCGACAGGAGGCGACCATGTGGCGGGTTTGCACGGCGGCGGCATTGTGGGGGATGCGGCGAAGACCAACCTGATGCCGCACCTGAAACTGCTGAGCGCGTATCCAGCGTTGTTCCGCCATGTGCCTGTGATGCCGGTGCTGGGAAACCACGACCGCGAGATCCGGCCGAGGGGAAAGCCCGAGACGCTGAAGGAGCCCGTCTACGATGTGGAGGCGACCGCCTATCGCGCCCTGTTCCCACTGCCGGACAAAGGGTGGTGCTGGCAGTTCCAGATGCCGTCGTTCGATGTGCGTTTCGTGGGGGTCGACCTCAACCACGTGCAGGATGTCGGAACGTTTTTACAGACGTGCCACGACTATCGGGAGGCTTCGGAGCAGTTGGCCTGGTACCGCGGGGTGATGGAGGGGGCTGGGACGCGTTTCACGCTGACGCTCAACAACGAGAAGAGCTCGGTGGTGCGGGGGCTGGCCAAGGGCGAATGGGGACGGCTGATGCGGCGGGGTACGCTGACGGCGACAGGTTTCGGTTATTTCGCGGAGCGGGCTGAGGACGGAGGTTTCCCGTGGTTCAACACGTCGTTGAATGGGACGGGCGCCGTCTACAAGGATGCGTTATCTCGGTTCGTCGCGAGCGAGAACAGCTATCTTCTGTTCCGGTTTAGGAAAGGCGCGTCGGCTGTGCGCGTCGAACTGAAGCGGCTTGCCGACGGGCGGGTACTCGATGCGAGCGAGTGGCCCAAGCGTGGGCCATAATCCTGCGCTTTCCAGAGCAAGGTCACGCCCGCGCACTCGAAACGGCTGGCTGAAGCTGGGGGGGGCGCCAAGCGGGCAGAGGGGTGACCGTGCGAAAATAAGTCACCGTGCGACATTTTGGCCATGCGTGCCGGTTCGCTTTTTCTTCGGCAAGGACGTAAACCATGTGGTTCTGGGTTGCGCCAACATTAGGCATGGAAAATGCGAATAAAATGCAGTATTATCAACGCCTACTATTCGGAGTCGGAATCACTTTCACGAAAGGTAAGTCTTCATGCCCGGTCAGGCGGATGCTTTTGCGGCCCTTATTTTGAAGCGAACGGGGCTTTTTTCCGATCTGCAGCTTTCTCAGGTGCTGGCGGCGGACCGTTCTGACGGCACAGGCGTGGTCGGCGCGGTGGCGCGGCTTGGCATTGCACGTGAAGACGTCTTCCTCAAGAAGATTGGGGAGATGCTGGGATTCACCTACACTGATTTGACGGATGCGCGACCCACGGATGAGGCGATCACACGGCTGCCGGCACGTGCGGTCTATCAGTATAACGTGTTGCCTCTGACGGTTGAGAGCGGTTTGTTGACGGTGGTGACGTGCGATCCGTTCAACACCGGCATGACGGATGGGCTGAGGTTGGCGGCAGGGTGTCCCGTGCGGGTGACGCTCAGTCCGCGCGAAGAGATCGACAAGGCGATCCGCAAGTATTACGGCGTGGGCGCGGATGCGATCGAGAAGATGATCGAGGACGGCCGTTATGCGGTGGACACGGATCTGGCTTCCATCTCGAAGATCGATGTGAACGAGATCGGGGCCGAGGCGTCGATCGTCAAATTTGTGAACCAGATCATCGCGGAGGCGGACCGTCAGGGTGCTACGGATATTCACGTGGAGCCGATGGAGGACGAGTTGCGCATCCGGTATCGGATCGACGGCATGTTGCATAAGGTGGACGTGCCGCCGCAGTTGAACCGTCTCAAGGCGGCTATCATTTCGCGCATCAAGGTGATGGCGAACCTCGACATCGCCGAAAAGCGGCTGCCGATGGACGGGCGCATCGGCGTGCGCCTGAACAACGACGACATCGACATCCGCGTTTCGACCATGCCCACGGCGTACGGCGAGTCGATCTCGCTGCGTCTGTTGCAGAAGGCGGGCAATTTCGTCAAGCTGCAGGATCTGGGGTTCAACACGTTCGATCACGAGCATGTCGTCAAGCTCATCAATCGTCCGAACGGCATCTTTTTGGTGACGGGACCGACGGGCTCCGGCAAATCCACCACGCTTTACGCGTTCCTGCACGAGATCAACAAGATGCAGGTGCGTATCCTGACGGCGGAGGATCCGATCGAGTACGAAATGCCCGGCATCAACCAGGTGCTGGTGCGCCAGGACATCGGTCTCACCTTTGCGCGTGCGCTGAGGGCTTTCCTGCGCCAGGACCCCGACATCATCATGGTGGGAGAAATCCGCGACGGCGAGACGGCGGAGATCGCGATCAACGCCTCGCTGACCGGTCACTTGGTGTTCAGCACGCTGCATACGAACGATGCGGCGGGCGCCTTCGCGCGTCTCATCGATATGGGTGCGGAACCGTTCCTGGTGGCCTCGGCCGTGGCGGGCGTGATGGCCCAACGGTTGGTGCGCCGCCTCTGCCCCAAGTGCAAAAAAGAGATTCCGCTGGACATGAAGTGGTACGATCTGCCGTACCCGCCTTCCTCGGAGAACGTCTGGGTCCCGAACGGGTGCGAGTCGTGTACGAAAACGGGTTATCGCGGGCGCGGCGGCCTCTTCGAACTGCTGGTGGTGTCGGAAGATATCGAGTCGCTGATCATCGGTCGCCGGTCCTCCACCGAGATCCGCGAAGCGGCGATCAAGCACGGCTTGAAAACGTTGCGCGAGGACGGATGGCTCAAGGCGTTCAAGGGCATGACGTCGGTGGAAGAGGTGATGCGTGTGACCGAGGAGAGCGCGTAAGATGCCGCAATTCAATTACAAAGCCATGTCGAAAGACGGGCGCAAGCTGGAAGGGTCGGTTGAAGCGGCTGACCGCCGGGGTGCGCTGGCCGCAGTCGAGAAGCTGGGCCATGTGCCCATCTCGGTCTCCGAATCCGCCGTCAAGAAGGCTCAGAGCAAAGGAGCGCCCTTCTGGAAGCTGAAGATTGGCAGTGGCAAGGCGCGCATGAAGCCGATCGAGGTGCTGCTGTTCACCTCGGAGTTGAGCGACCTTTTGGAGGCTGGAATGACGCTCGGTGCGGCGCTGAACTGTCTGGCGAGCCAGGGCGAGTCGGACTCGGCGCAGAGCAAGATCGCGGGGGACCTGCGCGACCGCATCATCCGCGGAGAGCAGTTGTCAGACGCGGTGACAGCGCATCCCGATACGTTCCCGCCGCTGTACGGAAACATGATCCGCGCGGGCGAGGCCTCGGGCGCGATGATCGAGGTGTTGCGACGTCTGGTGGAGCATTACGAGCGCAACGACAGCATGCGGTCGAAGATCACTTCGGCCCTGACGTATCCGGCCGTGGTGCTCGTGTTCGGCGTTTTCACGGTGATTTTTGCGATGGTCAAGGTGATTCCTCAGTTCAGCAAGGTCTTTGAGAGCATGGGGTCTGCTTTGCCGCTTCCGACCCGCATTCTGATGGGGACGAGCACCTTTCTCATCCGCTATGGCGTGCTTACGGGCGTTGTGCTTGTCGCGCTCGGCGTGATGTTCAAGCGGCATCTGAAGACGGAGAAGGGGCGCTTCTGGTGGGACGGTCTGAAACTGCATGCGCCGCTGATTAAGGGCATCATCGCCTGCGGCGCGTTCTCGTCGCTGGCCTATACGATGAAAACGCTGCTCGCGAACGGTGTGAACGTGCTGCAGGCGCTCAAGATCGCGGAGGAGACGTGCAGTAACGCCCTGATCGCCAAGGCGTTGCGCAACGCGCGGCAGCGGGTGACGGACGGTACGACGATCTCCGGTCCGCTGGCGGGCAGCAACGTGTTCCCGAAGATGATGACCGACATGCTGGCGGTGGGCGAACAGTCGGGCGACATGCCAAGTGCCTTGGGCCATATCGGCCGGCGTTACGAGAACGAGATGGACCGCAATATCAAGATTTTCACCAACGCGCTGGAGCCAATCTTGATTGTGGTGATTGGCGGCGTGGTCGGGTTCGTGGCGGTCGGCATTCTGATGGCGGTGCTCAAGGCGACCGCAGCGCTCAACGGCGGAAAATGAGATCGGATGGCCAGAACGTTAGGGGTTCACTCATAAGAAGGAAGGTTGCTATGAAACAGGACAAGCAGGCGGTCAGGAATAAGAGTAACCGGCGCAGTGGTTTCACGCTGGTGGAGCTGCTCATGGTGGTTTGCATTCTCGGCATTCTTTACGCTGGCGCACGGCTGGTCTTCACGGGCCAAGATAATGAGGCGCGGATCACGACAACGCGCGGAAGCATTGCGACGATTGAACAGGCGGTGCAGATCTTTGCGATGAAGCACAACGGCAAGTTGCCTGAGACGCTGGAAGAGCTGACGGCCGGTACGGACGACGCTCCCGGTTTGCTCAAGGAGGGTGCGATCACTGACTCGTGGGGCACCCCTTTCGGATATGTCAAGACCGGCAAGAAGTTCAAGATCACCTCCGCAGGGCCCGACTGTGAGATGGGCAGCGCAGATGACATCACGAATTGACAGGTTGCGCGGCTTCACGTTAGTCGAGTTGCTGGTCGTTATCGTGATCATCGGCGTGATGTTGACGATGATCGGGCCGTCGCTGACTGCGGGGTCGGATGTGGCCCGCGTCAAGACGGCTTCGCGCGGCGTCATGCAGATGTCGAAGTATGCGCGCACGATGGCGCTGTTGCGACAGACGCCGTTGGAGTTGGTGTTCACTTCGTATGGCAGGCTGAGCGTGACGGCGGTCGGCGGCGGCGGCGAGGGGCTCGTCTCCGCGAGGGCCTTTGGCGTCACAAACGCCGCCGTTGCGGCGGCTGAGCGCGAAGAGGCCAGCAACGAAGTCGCAGAGGCCGCGATGGGAGCGGGGGGGGGCGGCGGATCGGCCTATGTGATGGCGGATCTGGCCATCGAGAAGAAGTACGAACAGGTGACCTTTGTTTTCGAGGGGTACACCGACTCCTTGGACGATGGAGTCGCTGAAAGCGTTGAATCGTCGTCGAGCTCACCAGACGGGGCGCCCGACGCGAAGGAGCCGGTCGCGCAGACCTTCCGTGTGCATTACAAGAGCAACGGCACGTGCCGGCCCTTTAAGGTCAAGATTTCGGCCGGCAGCGACGAGTCGTATGCCGTAACGGTGGTGATCGATATGCTTGGAGCGGCGAAGATCGAGGAGGACGAGTGATGAACCGCGCCGGCTTTACGCTGATCGAGGTTCTGATCGCCACAATGATCCTCGCGTTTGGTTTGACAACGTTGATGATCAGCCTGGGCAACTGTGCGGCTATGATGACGCTCTCCAAGCAGTATCAGGACGCGCAGTACGTGTTCAGCCTCGGCGAGCTGAAGTATCCGATCCAGGAGAGCACCAACGTGAAGGAGGATCTGCCCGTAGACCCCGATTCGGAGCTGGTGGAAGGCTATGTGTTCGAGCGCACAGTGGACGAAAAGAAGCTGGAGACGAATGAGGTGGACGACATGCTGTACGTGGTCCGCACGCGCGTGTCGTGGGGAACGGGCGAGGATCAACATGAGGAGTTGGTGCGGTACGTGCGTCAGATCGAGGGCGAGAGCGACAAGAAGAAGTAGAGGCGGGTGATTGGAATGTCGGAAGGTCGGGATACTGGAAGAGTGAGAAAACGTGAGGCCGGATCGGACACGGCGACCTCATCATTCCCGCATTCCCGCAGTCCGCTAAACCCTGCGGCCCGGGCGGGCTTTACGTTGCTGGAGCTGATCATGGCCACCATGATCCTTTCGATCATGATGTTGCTTTCCTTCTTCTGTTTCGACGCCACAGTGCAGAGCTGGCAGGCTGGCGTGGAAATGTCGGATTCGCTGGGACAGGCCGACTACGTGATGGAGCAGTTGGTGTCGGGGCTGCGGTCCGCCTACTATCCTGACACGGGCGCGCAGCTCGACGACTACGGGTTCCAGTTCGTAGACGGGGGGGAGGGCCCCGGGGCGCGGGATTACATCAGCTGGGTCAAGATCGGGCGCGCGCTGGTTGGCGAAGATTGTAAGTTTGCCGAGTCTCCTCACCGGATCAACCTGTCGGTTGAGGACGGCGGAAAAGGCGACGCTTCCGGCCTGACGGTGAGGGCGTGGCGCGTGGATTTGCAGCTTGACGACTTCGACCCGGAGAAGGTTGCCCCTGTCACGCTTTCGCCGCGAGTGACCGGGTTCAACTGCCGCATGCTGGACAAAGATCATCCGGAAAAGGACAAAGAGCCGAACTGGCAGGACGAGTGGACTTACTCCAACTGCATTCCCAAGGCGGTGGAGATCACGCTGTACATGGAGTCTGCGAAGGAGAGGGAGAAGCCGCTGGAGGTGAAGCGGATCGTAGAGATTCCGCTGTTCGACCTGTCGCAGAAGCCGCGCAATAAATCCAGCTCGACCACCCGGACGGGGAGCACAACGACGACGGGTGGCACGACCGGGCACACGGGCAGCCGGACGGGCAACAGCACAACGCAGCCGATTATGCCGCGCAGCGGCGGGGTACGCATGATGCCGGGGCAGTAGAGGTGAGACGAGAGAACCAACGATGAGGATGGACTGGAACAGAGTGAAGGGCCTTTACCGCCTCGCGACTTGCGAGGCGGCTTGCCTGCCATCCTTTTGTCGGTTCGAGGCCCGAAGAAAAACGGGTTTTCAGCCTGGCCGGAGCGGTTCTGCTCTGATCGTCGCACTATGGACGATCGCGCTCTTGAGCATGTTGGTGATGTCGTTCGCGCTGGATGCGATGCTCGAGGGGCGCATCGGCACCTATGTGAGGCAGCGGCGGCGGGTAGACTATCTGACGCAGTCGGGCGTGGCAATCGCGGAGATGCTGCTCTCGAAGCAGCTGAACGTGAGTTCGGCGGCGTCGGCCGACGAAAAAGAGGACCGGTGGAAGGAGCCCGCGCTGCGACTGAAGCGCGGACAGACGGCTGTGATCGACGAACCCATCGAGGACGGTGTTGTGCACGTGGAGATCATCCCCGAGCCTGCGCGGTGGAACATCAATACGCTGATCGGGAAAGATTATGACGTTGTGTGGGAGCAGATCTTCACGACCGCGGGAATTCCGCAGGATTACTTCTCCGGGCTGATCGACTGTTGGAACGACTGGGTGGATGCGGACAGCACGCCTCAGAAAGACGGAGCGGAGGACGATTACTACAAATCGTTGGATCCGCCCTACAAGGCGCGAAACAAAACCATCGATACGGTCGGCGAGCTACAGTACGTAAAAGGATTCGTCAAAGCGATTCTTGATGGCGGCATTTTGAATCCCGAGGAAAAGAACAAAGAGCTGCAGGTTTCCGTGAAGGGCATCAGGGAGTTGTTCACCACCTATGGGGACGGAAAAATCAACGTCAACGCTGCTCCCATGGAGGTTCTGATGACGATTCCGGGGGTCGACGAAATCACGGCGGGAGCGATCATTGAGGAGCGTGAAGGCCGGAGCGCTGGCGTGTCTGCTTCGGGCAAGTCCTCGTCAGCGACGAAAGCGGCGACAAAGAACTCAGGGAGTCTGCCCTCGGCTTCGACGCGGAGCGGAACAGGGACTGCGCGGTCGGGTTCGGCTGCGGGCTCAGCTACGGGGTCGGAAGACGAAGACTACTCCTTCACATCGGTTGGCGATTTCACGGCGCGGATTCCTGGCCTTGACTCCGGTGTGTCGGCTTATGTGAACGTCAAGTCTAGCACGTTCCGGCTCGTCATCGAGGGTCGGGCGGCGGGCATCACGCATTCGATTCAGGCGATCGCGGAGGTTGAAAATAAACAGGTCCGGTATTTGCAGTGGAGGGAAGATCCCTGAGACGGATTCAGGAGCCAGAATTCAGGATGGCGTGCGAAGGGGACGTCCCTCACTCCCCCTTCTGACTTTCGGCTTCTGTTTTTGGGTGGCCTGAGTTGTTGCGGTTTTTGGTTGGATGGGTGAGGGTGCTGGTGTAAACTTGGATTTCTATGGCGAAAAGTGAAGTGATAGCCCTGTTGGCTGAAAGCAAGTGTCTGCGCGGCGTGCGCTTTGCGTCGCGTGGGCGCGACGGCTGGACGCGCACCGGCGGGGGTGTTTGGCCGCTCGAAGAGCAGCAGGAGGCTGTCGAAGCCACCGAGGGCGGCGACCAACAAGCCACGGTTGTCGAGAGCGACAAGCCCATGGCTCGCGCGGTGCGTGCGGCCAGGGGGGTGCTGGGCGCGCGGCAGGTGGTGATCGCCTTGCCGCTTTCCCGGCTGCTGGTGCGCGTTTTGAAGCTGCCCGCCGAAGTGCGCGAGGATTTGGCCGACGCAGTCGCGTTGCAGATGGATAAGCTGTCTCCGTTTCCCGGCGAGGAACTGTCCGTCGGATATGAGATCTTGAGTGAGACGGAGACGTCGCTGTGGGTGTTCGCGGCTGCGATGCCAGCGGCGGTTTTCGAAGAGTTGGGAAGCGCGCTGCATCTGGCGAAGTTGCAAGTGACGCGCACCGATGTTTCGGCGCTTGGCTGGTTCCGGTCGCTGTGTGGGCCTTGTCAGCTTGCGCGTCCGGGCCGACGGGTGTTGCTGATGGACCCAGACGACGGGTGGGACCTGTTGGTGCTGGACCACGGCGTGCCGGTCTTGGCTCGCGCTCTAGGGCTGGTCACCGACGCCGATACGCTTGTCCGCGAGATGATTCTGTCGCTGCTCAACGCGGAGTTGGAGGCGGGGCAAAGTCCTGTCACCGATGTGCTGGTGGTCTCGAAGAACGTGCCGCCCGCCGAGATGGTTCAGGGTCTCGAGCGGCTGGTGGGTGTCCCCGTGAGGCACATGGTTCCTCCTTCCGAGGACGGGGGCGTCGAGGGGGTGGCCCTGCGCACGGGGGAGGGGGCGTCGCTCGATCTGACACCCCAGGTGTGGCGCGACGCGGTCAAAGAGGCTTTCATCCGCAAACGGGTGCTGACCGGCGTGGTTGCGGCGATGGCGGTCTGGGTGCTTTTCATGGGCTCTCTCTTTTCGGGCCCTATGGTGTACAAGCAGATGACCTTGCGGGTCCGGGCGGCATCGAAGGCTCACGCCAAGGCCTTCAAGCAGGTCTCCGATACGCGCAAACGGGTGAACCTGATCCTCTCTTACATGGACCGCTCCTACTCGCCGCTGGAGATGTTGCGCATGGCGTCCGGGTATTTGCCGCAGGGCATCACGCTGACCGGTTTCAACTTCCGGCGTGACGACGGGGTCAAAATATCGGGAGAAGCCGACGTGCCCACGCTCGTCTACGATTTCAAGAATGCAGTTACTGAAGATCCGCTGTTCGAGTCTGTTTCGCTGACGGGGCCCTCGGCGAGCAAAGGCAAGCACAAGTTCGATGTCGACGCCAAATTCAAGGGGGTGACGCGGAAATGAATGCGGTAACCCCTAAAGAAAAGAACATGCTGTTGGTCACGGTGGTGATCGTTCTGTATGCGTTTGCGGCGCTCTCGTTCAAGAAGCAGATCCAGAATTGGAAGGTGGCGCAGCGTGTGTACGCGACGGCACAGAAGGAGTTTCTCGAAGAAAAGGCGCTTATTGCGGCAAGGGAAGAGTGGGCTGCGCGCTATGAACAGGTGCGCGAGCTGATGCCGATTTTTCCCCGCGACAAGGATGTGGACACGCATTGGCTCAACCTCATGGACTCGGCGGCTACGCGCAACGGGTTGTCCATCGCGAGGCGTCAGACGAACAAAGAGGTGGAAGTCGGCGACGTGTACGAACTGCCTATCGACTGCAAAGACTGGGAAGGCACGCTCGAGTCGCTGGTGAAATTTCTTTATGACCTGAACCAAGAGGGTGCGATGCTGGATGTCCGACAATTGTACGTGCGGCCATCCAGCAAGCAGGGGTTGCTGAAGGGCTCGTTCACGCTGTACTGCGCGTATATGCGGGGCAAAGTGGAGAAACAGACTGCATCTGCGAAGCCGGTTCCGTCCGAGAAACCGGCGGTTGTTGCCGAAGCGCCGGCGGCAACAGGGAATGCGGAGTCCGCTCCTGCGCCCGCGCCTGAACAGCCGGCCTCGACCAATGGGGCGACAAACAGTGCGGCTGGGCCGCCTCCTGCGGCCGAGAAGGAAAAGGATCGTTGAGGAGGAGTCACCTCGGGTCGGGACACGCGTTCTACCGAGACGCTCGGCCGGCGGAAGGTGACCGAAAAGGTGCAGAAAGTGGACGGGCTCGACAAGGCCGAGTCGGGCACGTGTTGCGGCGAAGTGGCTGAAAGATGCAAAAACCGTTTTGAAGGGATGACCATGAAGAAAATGCGAGAACACCTGTTTGCTTTGGGGGCGTCTGTTGTATTGACGCTCAGCGTCGTGTTGGCTCAGGACCAGGCCCCCGTGATGGCCCCTCCGCCTGGCGGCGGCCCTCAGCCGGATGCGGTCCAGCCCGCGCCTGCCGCCGCGCCCGCTGTCGCCGCGCCGGCGGCGGCCAAGCCTGCCGCCACGGCTCTGAAGCCGACTCCTGTGCCATCGCGCCGGACGACTTCACCGCTGGTGCGGCGCCCTGCGGCTGCGCTTCCTGGAGCCGCCCGTCCGGCCACAATGACGCCGACTCCCGCCGCATCAGCCGCTGCGGATGCTGACGCCTCCGGAGAGTCGAAAGAGCCGAAGGCCAAGACGACGACGCCCGCGCTTAAGTTCGATAATGCGCCCGCCGACATCATTCTGCAGGCTTTCGCCCAAGAGACCGGCAAGACGTTGCTGATGGCGCCGGATGTGCCGAAGGCCAATATCACACTCAAGAGCCAGCCGGACATGCAGCTGACGAAAGATGAGTACATCGAGGCGATCGAAGTGGTGCTGAGCATGAACGGCATCGTGCTGGAACCCTTCGGCGAGAAGTTTGTCAAGGTGCTGGCCCGCAAGACCGTTCGTACAGACGGCATCAAGATCGTCATGGAGCCACCGGAAGGCGGTCACCCCGAGAAAACCCGGACTGTCAGCCAGATGATCCAGTTCAAATCGATCACGGTCGCGGAGGCGCAGAAGGCGCTGGAGGGGTTCAAGAAGCCTGACGGAATGATGCAAACGTTCGAGCGTACAAACAGCCTCTTGGTGACGGACACGCAGGAGAACGTCAACCGCATGCTGGAGATCGTGAAGTTTATTGACCAGCCGCTGGTGGCGACGGAAGAGGTGAACGTGCGTCAGATTCGCTTCGCCAAGGCCGAAGACATCAAGAAGCGTCTTGAAGAGTTGGTGGCGGAGTCGCAGAAGCAGACGCAGGCGAAAGAGGAGATCAAGGCCAACACGTCCGGGGCGCCGGGGATAACCCGCACGATGGGGAGTTCGTCGAGCCTCTCGACGCGCCCTCTGCCGCCGGGACTGACGCGCTTAGGATCGACGCAACAGACCGCTCCGGTCACTCCGAACGAGACGCTCGAGACGCTGGTGAGCGATGCGGACCGCGGCATGATCCGAGGCAAGGTGCAGATCATCGCGGACGAACGCACCAACCAACTCATCATCATCACGCGCGCCGACAATCTGGCCTTTTTTGAACGCATCATCACCGTGTTGGACATCGAGACCACGCCGGACGTGAAGGTCGAGGTCCAGCGGCTGGAGTTCGCTGACGCCGAAGAGGTCTCCACCATGCTGAACGACCTGATTGGCAACGCGACTAGCAAGAAGGACGACAAGTCGGCGGCGAACAAAGGCTCGAACAAGTCAGCGACGAAGTCCGGTGCGACGCCCAGCGCGGCGCCCAGTTCGACACCTCCTGGTGGGGCTTCCGACCAGGCGGCGCGTAGCACAAGCCTCGCCGAAGCGGTGGCAGCACGTGCTAACCGCAGCAACGAGGCGTCGTCCGGCGACTCGGCGCAGAGCAAGCTGGGCCAGCTCAGCAAGGAGAACATCAAGATACTGGCCGATAAGCGCACCAATGCGATCGTGATGATGGGTAGCCTGGGCGATCTGGCGGCCGTGAGAGAGATCGTCAAGAGCATGGACATCCAGCTTTCTCAGGTGATGATCGAAACGGTCATGTTGCAGGTGACGCTGGGGGACACCTTGAAGACGGGCATCGACTGGGTCAGAAGGGTCAAGACCGCGAAGACCACCACAACGTACGATGCGAACGGGAATGCGGTAAAGACGACCGGCACGGACTACCTGTATGGTCTGGGCGGCGGTGGCGGCTCCACCAAGGTGGCTCAGGATCTCTTCGGCGTGGTAACGAATCTTGCCGTCACTTCCGGCAGCGCAGGCGTCGAATACATGGCGACGATCAAAGGGTTGAATCTGGATGCGATCATCTCGGCGTCCCAAGAAGACAGCCGCACGAAGGTGTTGTCGTCGCCCGTGCTGTTGACGGTCGACAACAAAGAGGCAACCATCGAAGCGACCGATCTGAAGTACATGTACAAAGGCATGCGCTACATGGGGTATAGCAGCACCTCGGGTGGAGGCAGCTACGAGCCCGACATTGAGCAGCGCGACGTGGGCACGACGGTCAAGGTGACGCCGCGCATCAGCCCCAGCGGCAATGTGGTCCTGTCGGTCGAAGAGAAGTTCGAAGACGCCATCGACAACGGGCAGACGATCAACGGACAGTCGTGGCCGACCGTGATGACGCGCAAGCTCAGTGCGGACGTGTCGGTGGGGAACGGAGAGACGGTGATCCTTGGCGGACTCGTGAAGACCACCAAGAGCAACGGCGAATCAGGTATCCCCATTCTAAAGGACATCCCTTATATCGGAAAATACCTGTTCGGGTCCGTCAGCTCCTCGGAGACCCGCTCGGAGTTGCTCGTGTTCCTGACGCCCTATGTGATCGAATCGCAAAAGGATATGGATCGCGAAGCGCGCCGCCGCAAGGACTATGTTAACGCGACCGATATCTGGACCAAGGGGTGGTCTGACAGCAAACTGGCTGATCCTGTTTCTGCGTCGGAGATGAAGGAGCGCCTGGCGCGCAAAAAGGAGATGGAGAAGGCCTGGCGCGAGTATCGCGAGAAACTTGAGCAGAGCCAAGAGGTGGACGAGAGGGTCAACCAGGAGCGGGCCAAGACGGAGTCTCTGCTCCAAACAGACCATCCCAAGAAGCCCCAGCCGATCGGCACGCTGAAGGTGGAACAGTCGGTGGAGGTGCTGAAACCCAAGGACGGGACGGATGCCCCCGCCGTTTCGATGGAGGGGGCTGGCGGAGAGAAACCGATTCAGCCCGCGATTGAACAGCCCAGTAAGCCGTGGTGGAAAATCTTATAAATCCGATAGTTGGCAGTTGACAGTTCCCAGATCATGGGTTAATCTGTCTAACCATTTTTCGCGAAGAAGGAAAAGACAGGTTTATCATGATGAAGACGTTTACCCCGAAGAATCCCGGTACGGCCCGCAGTTGGCAACTGGTAGATGCGACAGACAAACCGCTTGGGCGTTTGGCCGTGAATATCGCCAATACGTTGCGCGGTAAAAATCGACCCACGTATGATCCCAGCGTGGACTTGGGCGATTTTGTGATTGTGGTCAATGCGGAGAAAGTCCGCCTGACTGGACGTAAGGTTGAGCAGAAGGAGTATCAGCGGTACTCCGGATGGCGCGGCGGCTTGAAGATATTCACCGCCAAAACCATGCTTGAGAAGCACCCTGACCGCGTGATCATGGAGGCGGTGTGGGGCATGTTGCCTAAGAACAACATCAGCCGCAAGATGATGACCCGTATCAAGGTCTATCGCGGTTCAGAACACCCGCACGAGGCTCAGAAGCCGGGCGTGTCGGCGTATTAATTCCGTTTTTTGTTAAGGAAGAAGGTAGAAGATGGCGAAAGAAATTGCAGCGGGAACGGGTCGCCGGAAGACCGCAGTCGCGCGAGTGCGTTTGATCGCGGGCGCTGGCAAGTGGATGGTCAACGACGTAGAGATCGAAAAGTACATCCCGAGTGAGGCCCTCCGGACCTATCTGCGTCAACCGCTGGCCCTCACGGGGTTGGACGGTAAATTTGACGTGCTCGTTTCCGCCAATGGCGGTGGTATCAGTGGTCAGTCCGGCGCGATCCGTCACGGTTTGTCCCGTGCGCTGGTGGCCTCCGACGCGAACCTGCGCGAAGTTCTCAAGAAGGCGGGGTGTCTGACACGTGACTCCCGCATGAAGGAGCGCAAAAAGCCGGGTCAGCCTGGCGCCCGCAAGCGCTTCCAGTTCTCGAAGCGCTAGTCGTTTGATACTTCACATCCTGTCGAATGTGCGGGCGCCTCTCCCGGGCGTCCGCATTTTGTTTTCTATCGAGACTATAAATTTATGCCATTGAGTTTTATCAAGAAGCTGGCGGGCAAACTGCTCGGCAAGCCAACGGAAGCCAAGACGTCTTCGATGAAGACGGAGCACGCGAAAAAAGGTCCGCATCCCCATGCGGCGAGGGCGCATGGCGCCCCATTGGCGAGGACAGAGGGAGAGTCGAAGCCGCTGTCCGACGAGAGGTCGCGCGGCCCCCGCAGGGAGCGTCCCGCAGGTGAACGCGGCCCCCGTCCCAGGCCAGACGGTGAGAACCGCGAGAACAGAAGGCCGCGCCGCGATGACCGCCGTGATGATCGCCGCGACGACCGGCGTGGCGGTGACGGCGTTGGTGCTGCCCCCGTTGCTGCCGGCGCGGGACGTCCCGTGGCGCGTCCTCCTTCCCGGCAAAGGCCCGAGCGCCGGATGGGCGAGGAGCGCCCGGTCTCGAATCCGAGCGTGCGTCGTCCCGGCGGAGCCGTGGCGGACGAGGAACAGGCCAAACGCCGTGCGGAGCATGCTTCGTGGTCCGTGGACCAGTACCAAGTGGAGCCGGCCGAGGGTAAGAAACGCTTCCAAGACTTTGATCTGCCGACCGAAATTCTGCATGCGGTGGCCGATATGGGGTTCCAGTACTGCACGCCGATTCAGGCGCAGAGTTTGGAATATGCGCTGGCAGGCAAGAACGTGACCGGCAAGGCCCAGACGGGCACCGGCAAGACGGCGGCTTTTCTTTTGGCGATCTTGACGCGCTATCTGCGCAGCCCGGAGTCCCGCCAGGAACAGGGCGGCGCACCGCGTGCGCTCGTCATCGCGCCGACGCGCGAGCTGGTCATCCAGATCTGCAAGGACGCCGCCGCGCTCGGCAAGTATTGCGGCCTGCGTTCGCTCGCGGTTTACGGAGGCATGGACTATGAGCGCCAGAAGCGCGAGGTGTCCGACGCGCCGGTGGACCTGCTGGTGGCGACGCCTGGGCGGCTTCTCGACTTCGTGCGGTCGCGCGTGATCGATCTCTCGAAAGTTGACACACTGGTTATCGATGAAGCTGACCGCATGCTGGACATGGGCTTCATACCCGACGTGCGCTCGATCGTCAACCGCCTGCCGCCGAAGGACAAGCGCGGCACGATGCTCTACAGCGCCACGCTCACCGATGACGTGATGAAACTCGCTTCGCAGTGGATGGAAGCGCCCGTCTGCGTAGAGACAGAGACCGAGCAGGTCACAACAAAGACGGTCAAGCAGGTCGTCTACGTGGTCACTGCACGGGAGAAGTTTACGGTGCTCTACAACCAGATCCAGCAATTCCCCGATTCGCGCATGCTGATCTTCTGTAACCGCCGCAACACGACCGAGGATGTGGCGGACAGTCTGACGCGGCGCGGCATCCGGTGCGAGATGCTGAGTGGCGATGTGAATCAGAACCGCCGCCTGCGTGTTTTGGAAGATTTCCGCGAGGGCAAGGTTCGCATTGTCGTCGCGACGGATGTGGCTGGACGCGGACTGCATGTGGATGACATCGGGTTCGTCATCAACTTCGACTTCCCGTATGAGCCTGAGGATTATGTCCACCGCATTGGACGAACGGGGCGTGCAGGGGCCAGCGGCACCGCTATCTCGTTCGCGGACGAGGACGAGTCGTTCATCATTCCCGAGATCGAAAAGTACATCGGCGAAGAGCTGAAGTGTACGGTGCTCACACATGACGACCCGCTGTTAACGAAGATGCCTGATGTGCCGCGCGTCCACCGCGAGCATCGGGAGCCTGCGGCGCAAGACCGCGGCCCGCGGCCCGAGCGCGGAGCGCCGCGTGAGGAGCATCGCCGGGAGTCCGAGCATCCGGTGCCGGCTCTGCACGGAGAGCTGTTGCCGCCGGAGACCGCTCCTGCTGAGCCGTTGCAGCATGCCGTGGCGGCCGAGCGTCCCCGCGAGCCGCAGCGCGCAGAAGGTGTGACTCCGGTGCGCGAGTGCACCCCCTCTGCGGATGTGGCAAAGGCGAAATCGCCTGAACTGGAGGGTGGACAGCCCGAACGGGTAAACAGAGCCGAGCCCTCCACGCGCATCGAACACTCCTTGGCTGTCGAGCGAGTGCCCCCGGCCGAAGCCAAGTCGGGTTCCCGCGGCGAGCCTCAGCGGCCGACGGCGCCGACCACGAATCCAGCTGCGGCGAAGCGGCCGAGGTTCTCGGAAGAGTGGGTGCCCGGGCAGGGCGCCAAATAGCCTCTTTTCTTCGCGCTTTTCGGCGCCCGCCGAATCTGCTAAATTGGCAACATGTTTTGGAGGTGTAAAAGATGAAGACTTCGAAGTTTGTGATGATCGCTCTGATGGGACTGACGGGATGGGTTCGCGCAGAGATGGTGAGCCTTGTGCAAATCACGGATATGCACGGACAGACCGGGTATCAAGTGATGAATCGCGAGGAATACGCCGCGCTGACGAAGGAGATCAAAGAGGAAGTGACGATTTTCCCTGCGGTTGTCGCGGAGTGTAAAAAAGAATGGGAAGCGAATAAGGACAACAAGCTGCCGTTCCAAGGCGCTAAGGTCAAGCCGCGGTCGGCGAAAAAATCGGGCGCGGACTTCTCTGACAAAGAAAAGGCGGAGAAGAAACGCACTCAGCTTGAAGACCGTGCCAGCGCAAGACAGACCGAAGAGAGCAAGAAGGAAGAGCAGAAGAACAAGCAGTCTAAGCCCAAGGAAGAGGACCTCGCCAAGGAGACGGCGCGCGCCAAGGCTTTTGAGGACGCGTTCGGCATGATCTCTACGAAAATGGGCGAAAAACTGAAGCGCCCCGTTCCGAGTTTTGGCTTCCAGACGTTCGACGCGAAGAAGGACGAAGCCAAAAAAGAAGAGCCGAAGAAAGACGAGAAGAAGAAGGAAGAGCCGAAGAAAGAAGAGAAAAAGGCCGGCAAGTGATTTGCTGAGCGCACGAGTACCGAACTCCGAAGGTTCATGAGGTTTGCGAGAACCTTATGAACCTTTCTGATTTAGTTCAAGCATACGATGGAAAAGGAAACGCCATGCACCCTCAAATCCTCACATGGTCAGTGAAAAAAGCGGATCCAGAGGTCGACTCCTTTCTGGCGCGGCCCGCTTTTGCCCCGGAAGCCGAGGCTGCCGCATCGGCGCTTCTGGCAGACATTCGCTTGCGCGGTGATGCGGCCGTGCTCGAGGCGGCTAAGCGTTTCGACGGCGTGGCGCTCAAGGCCTCCGAACTGCGAGTGACGTCCGACGAACTCAAGGCGGCTGTCAAGGCGGTGCCCGCGCGTGTCAAGCGCGCCGTCAGGGACGCCCATGCGCGCGTGACGCGCTATGCCGTGGCCGGTCTGCGCGAACCGTGGCACCTGCGCACGCCGTGCGGCGGGTACACCGGAGAGTTTTACTCCCCTATGGACCGCGTCGGCATCTATGTGCCGGGGGGCACCGCGCCGCTGGCCTCCACGGCGGTGATGACGGTGACCCTCGCGTCGGTTGCTGGCGTCAAAGAGGTTGTGGCCTGCACGCCGTGCGGCAAGGATAAGACCGTCAACCCTGTGCTGCTGTTCGCTCTCAAACTGGCGGGGGCCACGGAGATTTACAAGGTCGGTGGCATCCAGGCTGTCGGGCTGATGGCGTTCGGAACGAAGAGCGTCCGGCCCGTGCAGAAGATCGCCGGTCCCGGTAACGCGTATGTCACGGCTGCGAAGCGCCAAGTCTACGGGTATGTCGCCATCGACCAGGTGGCCGGCCCGAGCGAGATCGCGGTTCTGGCCGATGACTCGGCTAATCCCGCCTGGGTCGCTGCTGATCTGCTGTCGCAGGCCGAGCACGGCAGCGGGCACGAGAAGGCGCTGCTGGTGACGGATTCACAGGCGCTGGCCGAAGCGGTGTGCGACGAACTGTCGTGGCAGACGCCCAAACTTTCGCGCGCCGCAATGGTGCAGCGTGTGGTCGAACAGGGCGGGATCCTTTTGGTGGTCGTGCCCGATCTCAAACAGGGAATGGAACTGGTGAATCGGTTTGCGCCCGAACACTTCGAGATCCTGACGCGCGACGCACGCTCCTGGGTGAACGATGTCCGGGCGTCGGGCGCGGTCTTTGTGGGCGAGTGGACTCCAGAGCCAGCCGGAGATTTCGTGGCCGGCCCCAGCCATGTGTTGCCGACGGGTGGCGCGGCGCGGATGTTCAGCGGGCTCACGGCTGACGATTTCCGTCGCCGTCACAGCTTCGTGGAGTTCACGCGGGAAGACTTGGCCGAGACGTGTGCCTCGATCGAGACCTTTGCGGAGGTCGAGGGCCTCGATGCTCACGGACGTTCGGCCTCCATCCGCTTCGAACCGCAATGCAAGTGAAGCTGCTCAGTAGCGTTTGAGTGTTAACAGAATTCTAACACTAAACGCATGGACGGAGGGCAAGTCTCTGTGATTAAATCGAACCTGTTAGGAAAGTTAGCGATTTAACAGGAGACAAACAATGCGGACTCTGTTTGGCAAGGTGTGTTCAGCCGGTTTGGTAACAGTTCTCGTTTTGGCGACAGGATGTGGGAAGCCTCGGGAGAACATCACGCTAGCGGGGTCGACGGCCTTCCAGCCGTTCGCAGAGAAGCTGGCCGATCAGTACATGACCACGCACCCTGAGGTGTCGATTACCATTCAGGGCGGCGGGTCTGCGCTGGGAATCCAGTCGGCTCTGTCGGGGGCAGCGCAGGTCGGAATGGCCGATCTGGTAAAGCTTCCTCAAGAGGCTGCAGCCCTCAAAAGCATCGTAGTGGCGCGCGACGGCATCGCCGTTGTGCTGAACCCGGCCAATTCGATCACGGCCTTGAAACTGGAGCAGGTGCGCGGCATTTTCAGCGGAGCAGTCAAGAACTGGAAAGAGGTCGGCGGTCCGGATCACGCGATTGCCGTGATCTCGCGTGAGGCGGGTTCGGGCACTCGCTCGTCTTTCGAGCAGATCATCGGCGGTGTCGCCCTGACAGGTGAAGCGCTGGTCCAGGATTCAAACGGAACCATTCGCGAAACGGTGGCGAATGACGCCCACTCAATCGGCTATCTCTCGCATGGCTTGGTCAATGAGAAGATCAAGTCGGTGACCGTGGATGGTTTCGCCTGCACGGAAAAAGACATCATGTCTGGGCAGTACAAACTGGTGCGCCCTGTGTTTCTGGTTTACAAGGGAGATGCCTCGCCCGCTTGTAAGGCGTTTTTGGACTATATGCTGTCTGCTGAAGCCCAAGAGTTGCTGCATCAGAACGGGCTGATTAGGGCGAAGTGAGAACCGGGCGGATTTCCTATGCGACTCAACTGTGAAACGGTTGCCAAAGGGGTTCTAACGGTGGTGGCGTTCTCGGCGCTCGCCAGCCTGCTGCTGATCGCGGTCTTCATCTTCAAAGAGGGATTGCCGTTCATGTTGAAGGTGGGCCTCAGGGATTTCCTTTTCTCTTCGACATGGAATCCGCAGGTGGGGCAGTTCGGGATCTACCCCATGATCGTGTCTTCGCTCTACGTGACCTTCGGTGCGATGGTGATCGGTGCGCCGCTGGGGATCGCCGGGGCGATTTTCATGAACGAGTTCCTTCCGCGCTCGGTGATGCGGATCATCAAGCCGACCATCGAACTGCTTGCGGGAATTCCTTCGGTCGTGTTCGGTTTCCTGGGCGTGATGGTGCTGGCTCCCTTTATCCGGGCACATCTGGGGGGGCCGGGACTCTCGGTACTGGCAGCCTCGGTGATTCTTGGGATCATGGTCTTGCCGACCGTCATCAGCATTTCCACCGATGCCATTGGCGCGGTCCCCAATTCGTACCGCGAAGGAGCATTGGCGCTTGGCGCGACTCGCTGGCAGAGTGTCCACATGGTGACGATCAAGGCCGCGAGGTCCGGCATCATCGCCAGCATCATCTTGGCGATGGGTCGGGCGCTGGGGGAGACCATGGCGGTCATCATGGTGGCCGGTAACACCGTCAAGGTGCCGCACGCAGTCACCGACCCGGTGCGTACGCTGACAGCCAACATTGCGCTTGAAATGGCGAACGCGACGGGGATGGCCCGCGAGGCGCTGTTCGCAACGGGCGTGGTGCTCTTTGTTGTCATCATGATTCTGAATGCGGTCGCCATGTCGGCGATCAAGGGGCGGGGGAACAAATAAGTGAGAACACCCCCTAAGATCACGCAGGTCTTGGCGGTCACCGTCTTGGGTGCCGCAACGCTGCTGACCGTCGTGGTCCTTGTGTTCATCATCGCTTTCGTCTTGGTGAAGGGGTTGCCCGGGGTGACATGGGAGTTCCTGTCATCCGCGCCCAAAGATATGGGCAAGGCTGGCGGTATTTTCCCCACGCTGGTGGGGACGGTCCTCCTGCCGCTGTTGGCGATCGCCATTGCGTTGCCACTGGGAGTGGGAACGGCGGTGTATTTGACGGAATATACCCGCGAAAACCAGCTTACGCGGGCCCTGCGTTTCGGAACCGACTGTCTGGCTGGCATTCCGTCCATTATTTTCGGTTTGTTCGGCTTCATCTTTTTTGTGGTGATGTTGAAAATGGGGTGGTGCCTGCTCTCCGGCGCGCTCACGCTGGCGATCATGGTGCTGCCGACCATTATCCGGACCTCTGAGGAAGCCATCAGATCCGTGCCGAATGCGTACCGTGAAGTCAGTTTCTCGTTGGGAGCCACGCGGTGGGAGACGGTACTCAAAGTGGTGCTTCCGAACGCCTTGCCCGGCATTGTCACAGGTATGATCTTGGGCATCGGACGTTCCATCGGGGAAACGGCGGCTGTAATCTTTACGGCCGGTTCGTCGCTGCGGATGCCGATGTCGGTTTTCGATTCCGTGCGAACGATGTCGGTCCATTTCTACATCTTGGCGCGTGAGGGCATCTCCAACGAAAACGCTTACGCCACGGCCGCTGTGCTGATCATCTCCGTTTTGCTGATCAACCTCGTGGCGTACAGCATGATGCATCGCTTTATCGCAAAAAGGTCCAAATGAGCGACTCACTCGACATCAAAATCGCGGTCAATAGCTTCAGGGTTTTCCAAGGCAGGGAAGAAGCCCTGCGGGGAGTTACGCTGGATATTCCCGCCAATCGGATCCTCGGAATCATCGGTCCCTCCGGTTCGGGTAAGACTACGTTTCTAAGGGCTCTCAATCGGTTGAATGATCTGATGCCGGACACTCACGTCGAGGGACAGGTGCTTCTGGACGGAAATGACATTTATCACCCGTCGTTTGACGTGGTCTCACTGCGCAAGCGCGTGGGGATGTTGTTCGCTTTGCCCGTGGCGCTGCCGATGAGCATCTACGAGAATGTGGTGTACGGCCCGAGGCTGTCTGGTGTCCGAAAAAGGGCGCTGTTGGACGCGATCGTCGAGCGGAGTTTGAAGTCGGCCTTCCTCTGGGACGAGGTCAAGGATCGCCTCCAGATGTCCGGTCTGAGGCTCTCCGGCGGCCAGCAGCAGCGTTTGTGTCTGGCCCGCGTGCTGGCGATGGAAGAGGTGGAGGTGATTCTGCTCGATGAGCCCTGTTCGGGGCTCGACCCCATCTCGACGGCCAAGATCGAAGATGCGCTGACTGTCCTCAAGGAGAAATACACGATCGTCTTGGTCACCAATAACACCAAGCAAGCCGCGCGTGTCGCTGACGATACGGCGTTCTTCCTGTTGGGCGAGTTGGTGGAATATGGCCCCACCAAAAAGATTTTCACCGTGCCGGATGACAAACGGACGAACGAATACGTGACGGGCAGGTTTGGATGAGCACTGATACGGTCATTAGCGTACAAAATCTGGATTTGTTCTACGGCGACTTTCACGCTCTCAAGCGAGTTCCCATGTCGGTCAAAGGGCGCCATATCACGGCTCTGATCGGGCCTTCCGGGTGCGGCAAGTCAACGTTGTTGCGGACGCTCAACCGGATGAATGATCTGATCCCCGGTGTGAAGGTTGCCGGCACGATCCTGCTTGAAGGCCAGGATATCTATGCGTCGGGCACCGATGTGTGTGCGTTGCGGAAACGGGTGGGCATGGTGTTTCAGCGGCCGAATCCGTTTCCGCTTTCGATCTACGATAACGTTGCGTTCGGTTTGAGAGTGGCTGGCATAATGAACCGCCGGTCCATTGAGGAGACCGTCGAGCATAGCCTCAAAGGCGCATGGCTATGGGATCAGCTAAAGGACAAGCTGCAGGACTCGGCTCTGTCGTTGCCGTTGGACCAGCAGCAGCGGCTGTGTGTGGCCCGCCTGCTCGCAGTGGAGCCGGAAGTGATCCTGATGGACGAGCCCTGTTCGGCGCTGGATCCGATTTCTACGGCCAAGATCGAAGAGCTGATGCTCGAACTCAAGAAGAAATACACGATTGTGATCGTGACACACAACATGCAGCAGGCCGCCCGCATCTCCGACTATTCAGGTTACATGTTGTTGGGGGAAATGATAGAATTCGGCGTCACGGCGAGCATTTTTACGACGCCGCAGGATAAGCGGACCCAAGACTACATCAGCGGACGGTACGGATAAGGCGGTGCATATGGAACGTCATTTCGATGAGCAGTTGCAGGAACTGAAGAGCCATCTCATGAAAATGAGCGCGATGGCCGAGGTCATGATCGCCGATGCGGTCAAGTCGGTGGTCGAGCGTGATGCGGACGCGATTTCTCCGGTCTATGAGCGCGAAGAGCTTGTCAACCAGATGGAGATCGAGATTGACGAAAACTGCCTGACCTTGATTGCGTTGCATCAGCCCGCGGCTGGCGATTTGCGCTTCATCATGGGTGCGGTCAAGACGAACGCCGAGTTGGAGCGGCTCGCGGACGAGGCCGTCAACATCGTGCAGAAGGCCGAACATTTGCTGAAAACCCCTCCTCTGAAGCCTTTCGAGATCATCCCCGAGATGGCGGCAATCGCGCGGGGTATGGTACGGGACAGCCTTCGTGCCTTTGTGAGCCGGAACGTCGATCTTGCCCGCGAGGTTCTGCTTCGCGATGATCGGCTGGACGATCTGAAAGCGAAGATCGCCGACGTTCTGACAGAATGCATGACGCAGGACTCTCCCGCAGTGCCGCGTGCGCTCGATCTGTTGCTGATTTCGCGGTACCTCGAGCGTATCGGGGATCACGCCACCAACATCTCCGAAATCACGATCTTTGTCGTGGAAGGACTGGACGTCCGGCACCACGCAGACCAGAAGCGTCTGGTGAAGCGGCCTTATGCGCCCTCCCAAAACGCCGGAAAATAAGAACGGTTCGGACAGCCTCCGAAATCAGGAGTCAGAATGAGAATGCCTGCGGCGGTTTCTGCCGGATGCGCGGTTTTCATTGGCATGAACCTTCTGGTCTCCGCCATCCCTGATACGGTTTATGCCTTGATGTTTTGCCGTGTCCCGACATGGCTTGCCGCCGCTTTTTTCCATGCGGGAGTGGATGGCGCAACCCTTGTCCTTGGCTCAGGGCGCATCGTTTCTGTGACGCGCGAGTGTGGGGGATCGGATTTCTTTGCGTTGGTCTGCGCTGTGCTGACTTGGCACGCCGTGAGACAGAAAGGCGCTGCGGCGCTTCCGTTCTGGTGGTGCGGCGCATGGATCTTTGCGGTGCTGGCGAACGGCATGCGGGTGATCCTGACCGTCTGGACACGCGCCTTCGCCGAGTTGTTTCTCCCTGAACGCTTTTTCGGCGCAGCACATCTGGTTAGCGGTGTCCTCGTTTTCTTTCCTGCGTTGTTTTTCCTTTGGTGTTTTTGTGTCCGGCACGATTTAAGCGAGAGCTTTGAGGCTGGAAGCTCAAAGCTGGAGACGGACCCAAACTCAGATTGAAGGTGACCCGATGCAAGATCAAGCCAATGCCGATCTGTTCCCTGCCGTTTTGCGAAGGTCCGCCTCATTGTGGTGGGTTGTCGTTATTCCCTCCCTGGTCTTGGAGCTTGTGAACAGTTTCAGCTTCTGGCTTGTTTGGGGCGAGATGAAAGGGGGAACTCAGCAGCACGCGTACGCAATTGCGCTGCTCGTTTCGTCGTTCTTGCCTGCACTGGCCGGGATCTTTGCGATGCCCGTCGGCTTGCGCAAGCCAGCCGGTCTTCCGGTGTGGGCTCATACCGGTTTGGCGTTGCTCTGCACCCTGCACCTGGTGGCTTTCTGCTGGTTGATCGGCGATGCGATCCCTCGGGAAACGCCGGATTGGGTTGTGGGGCCGTCTTTCGCTTGGGTGCAGTTCGCTTGCATGACCCCTGGACTGTTTACAGGCCTTTGGCGCATCGCGGGAATAAGGCTGAACATCAAGCCCTTGGCGGACTTCGGGCTCTCCCTGTTGGCGACTTTCTTGCCGCCAGCGGTGCTGTATTCTGTCAGTGTGGTGCTCAGTTGGATTGCAAGAATGGGAGACTGGCTGTGGTCGGACCATCTGGTGCGCCCTTTCATGATCGCGTTCTTGGTGGCCGGACCGGTGCTCTTTTTTCTGGGACTTCTCCGGTGCCTGATGCTCGTTCGCCGCTTCTTTGTGCAAAAAGGTGAGCGGAGTCGCGCGCTCCACTTGGGGTATGTCGGCTGTGTGGCCTTGATCCTGCCGATTGCAGGGTTGTCGCTGAACATGTGGATACCGTTTCCAGCGGACTTCCAAAACCCGTGGCCGTATGCGCTGACGATTCTGAATGGCATCTTTCTTCTGATGCCGGAGACCGGAAAAAAGGGGGCCGATGCAGGGGCGCGCGTGATGCGGCTTGTGCTGTTTCCGTTCACCTGCTATTTCTTCGTGGTTTTTCTGCCCTTCCTCCCGTTCTCGATCCTTGCGATCTTGGCCATGGGAGCCGGCTTTTTGATGCTTGCGCCGACGCTGCTGTTCATGGTGCACGGGCAGATGCTCAAGCGGGATTTCGAGCAGGAGACGGTGCGTGTTGGCCGGCGCACGGTCTGGGCGCGGACGGTGCTCTGCCTGTTGGTGTTGCCTCTGGGCTTCATGGCTCGCACAGAGGTTGATAGAGTCGCGTTGCATCGCACACTTCATTTCTGTTATATGAAAGACTTCTGCGCGAACTCCGAATTGTCGGTTCCCCCTGCGCTGGTGCGGCACGTCCTGCGCAACGTGCGCCGTTTCAAGGACGGAGCCGAACTGCCATATATCACCAATTGGTATAATTGGCGCGTGTTCGACAACCTGCTGTTACAGGATGAGAAAGCCGAAAATTTATGGCGGTTGATCGTGGGTGGCGAACCGCCGAAGCCGGCGAAAGAGGATTTTTCTCGCAATATCTTCGCCTCGCTTTTCGGCGGCAAAACCCGCAGTCCGGAGCGCAGGACGTGGAGCGGCGTTCAGCGACCCATGCCGCGGAACGTCACTCTCTCCGACGTACAGACCGCTTCTAGTACGGCCAACGGCGAGACCGAGACGCGCGTGACGCTGAAGGTGACCTCCCATGATACCGCCAACCAAGCCGAGTACCTCGCCAAGCTTACGGTGCCGCCGGGTGTCTGGGTGAGCGGATTCCGCCTGAAGATCGGGGACGCGTGGGCGGATGGGCGTGTGATTGAGCGCAAGGCCGCTGAGTGGGTGTATCGCAATATCCGCGACGTGTCGCGGCGCGATCCGGCGATTCTGCGCTACGACGACGAAGACACCCTAACCTTGCGCGTGTTTCCGGTTGCACCGAACGAGACGCGCGAAGTGGAGATCGCTTTCCTGCAGCCCGAAGGTCTGTCCGACGCAGTCACAGTCGGTGAGCGGCGCGTAACGCTGGGAGATGGGAAAACCAAGCCCATGTGCGCGTGGGCGGACGGGGTGTTCGTCCGCAACCGCGACTGGCAGCCGCCAGAGGAGGCTCTTGTGGAGGCGCAGCCTGTCGGCCATCTGGTTCTCGACTGTTCGTCGGGGTCAACGTGGACGGACGAAGCGCTGTCGAAATGTCTGACGCGTGCACAGGCGGCGTTGGGTGTGCCGATCGCGTTTGTGACGTTAGCCAATTACGAGTGGCGCATGTTGCATCTGCAGAGCGGGGATGTGTCTAGGTCAGTGCGTCAAATCCGAGACCGGATGTTGCCTTCTCGCGGTTCATTTGATACGCCTGGCGTGCTGCGGCGGCTGGCGTTTCAAAGCCGGTCATCAAGCTTCGATGGCGTGGGCCCGCATACGGTCAAGTCGCCGCGCATCGTGCTGGCTGGCTGTTCAGCGCGGGCCGCGCTGGAGGCCGTCAAGCCGGACGCATGGCGGGCGGTGTGCAACGAATGGCCTGTTGTCACAGAGCTTCTGCTGTTGAGCGAGAAGGGGAGGGTCGACCGGTTCGCAGTGCCCGGCGCAACGGCGCACACAGGCAAGCTGATTGCGCTGGCCTCTGGAGCTGAAGACCGACTGTGCGCTGGAAATGGGCCCGAAATGACAGCCTTCGCGCAGGGCGGGACAAGCCTGAATGTCCTGTCGGCTGATCTTGTCCGGCTTGCGCCGGTGCCAGGGCTGATCGTGATGCCGCTGGCGTCGCGCTGGGCCAAGGGCGCGACGGCGTGGCGGCTGCAGCGGGCGCTGGACGAACACCCCGCGCAGGATCATCTGCGCCGTGACATCCTGAAAGCGAGCCGCGAGAGCGGTGTGCTGACGACCTCGGGTTCCTACATCGTGGTGGAGAACAGCATGCAGTGGAAGATGCTGGATGTGAAACAGCGCCAGACTCTGGCGGGCGACGCGGCTTTGGATTTGGTCGAGTCGCCCGCGCCGCGCGGGTGGTTGCTGGCCGCACTCTTTGCGTTTGCAATTTGGCTGGTCGAGAGGTTTAGGGCGTTGAGGGTGAAACGGGGTGTTTAGAAAATGAAAGACCGGTTGGACACACTGTTGGTGAAGGCTGGGCTGGTGGAGAGCAAAGAGCTGGCCCAGCGTCTGATCATGGCAGGCGAGGTGCGTGTGGCGGGCCAGGTTGCGACAAAGGCCGGCCACAAGTATCCCGACGACGCGCCGCTGGAGGTGGCGGCGCGGCCGCGTTTTGTGAGTCGCGGCGGCGACAAGCTCGAAGGCGCGTTCGCGGCCTTCCCTGCGTTCGATGTGACGGGCAAGGTATGCATCGATGTGGGCTCCTCCACCGGCGGTTTCACGGACTGCCTGCTACAGCATGGTGCGACGCGCGTGATTGCAGTGGATGTCGGCAAGAACCAATTGCACTGGAAGATGCGCAAGCATCCCCGTGTGCATGTCATGGAAGAGTTCAACGCGCGGTACTTACGTCTCACCGATCTGCCGGAGCAGCCGCAGATGGGCGTGACGGACGTGTCTTTTATCTCGCTGAAACTCATCCTGCCGCCTATGTTCGATGTGCTGACTCCGGGAGGCGAGATCATCTCGCTCATCAAGCCGCAGTTCGAGGCTGGCCGCGAGAATGTGCCGGGCGGCGTGGTGCGCGATCCGGCGGTGCGCGAGGCTGTCGTCGAGGAGATCAAGGCGTTCGGCACAGGTTCGCTCGGGCTCACTTGGCTCGGTTGTGTTCAGTCGCCTCTGCTAGGTCCGGAGGGTAATGTCGAGTTCCTGGCCTGGTGGCGCAAAGGGTGAACTGCGGGACGTTAGGCAAGACTGTAGGGCTGAAGGTCTGGAAGCTCAGAAAGACTGTCTGAGGGCGGTGGTGACGTGCAAAGGGATTTGTTAGCAAGTGACGAGAAGACAGGTGATGCGGCCTGGGGCTGTGAACACACGACTTGTAGGATTTTTCGGATGCGAGTATCATTATCTTTCAACTTATGAAAACCATCGGACTGATAGCGAATTTTAAAAAAGAACGTGCGGTTGAATCGGTCAAACATGTGGCGTCGCTGGCTGCGGGCATGGGTTTCACGGTGTTGGCTGAAACGCGTGTGGCAGCGCTGTGCCCCGCAGTCAAAGAGTGTTCTGTGAAGGCTTTTGCGGAAAGGGGTGCAGAGGCGGTTGTGGCGTTGGGCGGGGATGGAACAATGCTCGACGCCTCGCACCATCTGGCTGGGCAGCGACTTCCGATGATGGGTCTGAATATCGGTTCGCTTGGATATCTGACGAGCGTGGAGGAGCACCAGTTCGGTGACGCGTTGCAGCAGTTGCGTGAGGACCGATACGGGGTGAGTCTGCGCTCCGCCTTGGCCGTGACGGTTCTGCATAAGGATGGCTCGCGAGTTCCACTGCCCGACGCGCTCAATGACGTGGTGGCGAACCACGGCGCGTCGGGTCACGCGGTCGAGTTGGAGTTGGTGTTGGATGACAAACCGGTGTCGCGTTTTCTGTGTGACGGCATGATCGTTGCCACGCCTACGGGCAGCACGGCCTATTCGCTTGCGGCCGGAGGTCCGATTCTGTTGCCCGATGCGCAGGCCTTGGTGATCAGTCTGATCTGTCCGCACACGCTTACATCACGTCCCCTTGTGGTTCGGGACACGGCGCGCGTCGCGATACGTGCAATTGAGAGTGATGTGCCGATGATCGTCAGTTCCGATGGGCGGGACGACGAGCCGCTGCATGTGGGCGATTCCGTGGAGATCGCGCGTAGCCGTCACGACGTGCCGGTTGTTGAGTTGTATGGCTACAACCCCTGCGATGTTCTGAGGCGCAAGTTGCGCTGGGGCGGTCGGTAAGAGGGCCGGTGCGAGGCCTGCCTCTCTTTAATCGCCGAGCGCTTTCAACTTGAAGGCGTCGAGCGTCGGCGGAACGTGCGAATCGCGCATGATTTGCTCCATCTGCTTCACGATGTCCGGGTGTTGCTCGACGACGTCGTTCTCTTCGCACAAATCGGCGTCGAGATCGAAGAGCGCGGTCTTGATCTTCCCTTTCGAGAGGCCCGTGCGGAGGATTTTCCATCGTCGCATGCGCACGGCCTGCTGTCCTCCGGCTTCAGGGTATTCCCAGTACAGGAAGGCATGCTCGCGCTGCGCGCGCTGGCCCAGCAGGGTCGGCGCGAAACTGATGCCATCGGTGTCGGCCGGTGCGGCGATGCCCGTCAGCTCGCAGAGGGTCGGCAGGATGTCCCAAAACGCGCAGGGAAGGTCGCTCTGCGAACCCGGTTTGATGTGCCCCGGCCATGAGGCGATGAGCGGCACGCGGATGCCGCCTTCATGCAGCGAGCCTTTCCCCCAGCCGGTTTCGGACTTGAAGGGGCCTCCGCTGTTGAACCATGGCGAGTCGGTGCCGCCGTTGAAGGTGGGGCCGTTGTCCGAGGTGAAAATAACCACCGTGTTCTCGTAGAGCCCGAGCGCTTTCAGCTGTTCAACCAACGCTCCAACCTGTCCGTCGAGGGTGGAGATCATGGCTGCATAACAGGCGTGCGGATAGCGGTGCGGAAAATAACCGGTCTTTCCGTCGTAGGGCCGCTCGTCGCCGAATTTTTTCACATAGTAGTCGACCCGGCGCTGCGGGGCTTGGAGCGCCACATGCGGAAGGGTTGTGGCCCAATAGAGGAAGAAGGGGCTGGAGCGGTTTTCCTTCACGAAGGCGCTGATTTCTTTGGCCATCAGGTCGGGCGCGTAGTCGGTCAGCGAGAAGCGCGCATAGCTGGCGGGGTTGAGCGGATCGGCGTCTTTGTCGAGCTTCGTGCCAGGGGCCACGGTCTCGTTGTGCAGGAGGACGCGCTGCTCGTTCCGGTAGAGATGTTTCGGATAATAGGTGTGGGCTTGCCGCTGGCAGTTATAGCCGAAGAAGAGGTCGAAGCCCTGTTTGTTGGGGACGCCATCGGTGTCTGGAGCGCCGAGGCCCCATTTGCCGACGGCAGCGGTCTTGTAGCCTGCCGATTGCAGGAGCGTGCCGATGGTTCGGGTGCCCGCAGGCAAGGGACGTTGGCCTTCAAGTTTCGGGTTCTCGAACATGGCTTGGTAATCCCACACTTTGCCGCGCTCGGCCCATTCGTCGTTGCCTCGGATATAGGCGTGTCCGGTATGCTTGCCGGTCATCAGCACGCAGCGCGAGGGAGCGCAGACCGGCGAGCCCGAATAGTGCGATGTGAAACGCATCCCCTCGCTGCAGAGGCGGTCAATGTTCGGGGTCTCGATCTTCTTTTGGCCGTAGCAACCCAGGTCGCCGTAGCCGAGATCGTCGGCGAGGATATAGACGATATTGGGTTTGCGGGGCTGGGGGGGCGGATCCGCCCATGCGGAGAGAGCGGATGCGGCTGAACCCTGAATGAACGCGCGGCGGGTGTGGAGTGTCATGATGGGCTTGTCCTCCTGAACGTACGACCGGAACGAGGGTCATGACTATAGAGGGGGCTGGCAGCAGGTGTCAATGTTCTGAGGGTGAAAATAAGGTTCTGCTAACTTTGCGCTTGTCAGACACGGCGGCGTTATGAAACAATCCCCAACAATGAATCGCATCTTTATAGCGTTTGAGCTTCGACTTACCGGCTTGTGGCTGCCGAACGGCCACGGGATTTTTGCCGTGTAATTTTTGAAGAGCAAATGCAAGGCCGGAACTCCCGTGGAAAATCGCAGCAGATTTCGCGGGAGTTTTTGTTTTTCCGGAATCGCTGTGAAAAATCGACAGGTGGACAGGCTCAGAGAGCGAAGAGGAACGAGAAACCGCTGCCCGGCATCGGGCAGAGAAAACGAGGAAACAGCAATGAGCGACAACCAGAACATGCGACGCATCTATGTGTTCGACACCACCCTGCGCGACGGCGAGCAGTCACCGGGCTGCACCATGAACCTGCGCGACAAGCTACTGGTGGCGGAGCACCTTGAGGAGTTGCGAGTGGATGTCATCGAAGGCGGGTTCGCCATTGCGTCGTCCGGCGATTTCGAGTCAGTCCGGGCGATCGCGGGTGTGGTCAAGAACGCCGCGGTGGCTAGCCTCTGCCGCTCGCTGACGAAGGATATCGACTGCGCGTGGGAAGCGGTCCGTGGCGCTGTGCGCCCGCGCATCCACACCTTCATCGCCACGTCGCCGATCCACATGGAGTATAAGCTCAAGATGAAGCCGGACGACGTCTATAACCAAGCCGTCGCCATGGTGAAGTACGCCCGCAACCTTTGCGAGGACGTGGAGTTCTCGCTGGAGGACTGCTCGCGCAGCGAGCGTTCGTTCATCTACCGGGTGGTGGAAGGCGTGATCGCCGCAGGCGCGCGGACCGTGAACGTGCCCGACACGGTCGGGTACGCGGTGCCGGAACAGTACGCCCAGATGATCACGGACATCCGTGCCCACGTGCCGAACATTGCCCAGGCGCGTCTGTCTGTGCACTGCCACAACGACTTGGGGCTGGCGGCTGCTAACACGCTCGCGGCGATCAAGGCTGGTGCGGACCAAGTGGAGTGTACGGTCAACGGCATCGGCGAGCGGGCGGGCAACACCGCGCTGGAAGAGGTCGTCATGGCGCTGCACACGCGGCGCGACTACTATCAGGCCGAAACGGGCGTCGACGCCACCAAGATCTACGCGACCAGCCGCTGCGTGGTCAATGTGACGGGCAGCAAGGTGCAGGCCAACAAGGCGATCGTGGGCGAGAACGCTTTCGCGCACGAATCGGGCATCCACCAGCACGGCGTGCTGGCCAACCCGCTGACCTACGAGATCATGACGCCCGAGTCGATCGGCCTGCCGCGCAACAAGATGGTCTTGGGCAAGCATTCGGGCCGGCACGCCTTCGAGAGCCGGCTGCAGGAGCTGGGCTTCCACATCGAGGCCTCGCGCGTCACCGAACTGTTCGCCAAGTTCAAGGATCTGGCCGACCGCAAGAAGGTGGTGGGCGATGCCGACATCGAGGCGCTGGCGCACGACATCCAGACCATGGTCGTCGAGCACGTGAAGCTTGACCGCTTCAACGTTACGGCCAGCAACGCGATCACGCCGGTGAGCACGATCCGTCTGAACCGCGACGGCAAGCTGATCGAGCAGGTGGCCGCGAGCGACGGGCCGATCAACGCGTCGTTCAAGGCGATCAGCCAGATTCTCGGCGTGAAGGTGAACCTGGAGACCTTCCAGTTGTCGGCCATCACGGGCGGCGCGGACGCGCAGTGCGAGGCCACGGTGCGCGTGCGCGACGGATCGCACGTGTATCACGGGCGCGGAATTTCGACGGACGTGATCGAGGCCAGCATCTTGGCCTACCTCCAGGCGCTGAACGTGCTGCTGGACGAAGCCGCACTGAAGCTGCACTGAAGAAGCCGGTTGAGGCGTAAGCGTTTCAGCTGAGACTGCAAACAGGCACGCATGGAAGCAGGGGGCCAGCCCTCTGCTTCCTTTATAGAGGAGACCACCCTTTTGTTGCACATCTTTGTAGATGCGGATGCGTGCCCAGTCAAGCAGGAGGTTTACCGTGTCGCCAAACGGTGCCGACTTGAGGTCACGTTGGTTGCCAATTGTTGGATGCACGTTCCGAATGAGCCGCAGATTACTCTCGAAGTTGTGTCGGCTGCACAAGACGCGGCCGATGACTGGATTGTCGGACACGTGGAGCCCCGTGACATCGTGATCACCGCTGACATTCCGCTTGCGAACCGCTGTCTGAAGGAGGGCGCGCGCGTAATCAGCCCCACAGGAAAGCCGTTCACGGAGGACAACATCGGTCAGACGGTCGCGATGCGGGACTTGTTGTCAGAGCTTCGTGGCGCAGGGGAGATAACGGGGGGGCCACCGCCATTGACGCAGCGTGACCGGTCACTTTTCCTGCAACAGCTCGATGACGCAGTCCAATCCGTCCGTCGTTCTGCAGGAACAGAATGAGGAGATCCGCAGTCATACTGTTCCGCCTGACTGCCCAAGCCGGGGGCGCTGCGAAAATCGTGGCAGAAACTGTGTGCGTCGCCTCGATTCACTGCCCCTCGGTCAGGGGCAAGACAGAGGAAAACGTCCGTAACATCACGGACCTTGTCCGACAAGCTGCAGTCCGCGGCGCTAAGGTCGTTGTCCTGCCCGAATGCGCCGTCCAGAGTTCCCTTGATCCTGTCACGGGGTGGTACGGCCCAAATGAGGCGGATTGGTTTGGAAAGGAGTTCCCGCAAAAGGTGGTCCTTCCCTACAGATTCGACGTGATTGCTGCCAAGTGGGCAAGTCAAACTCGAGATCGGGAATGGCCGGGGCGAGGACACAGTTGCCTCATCGCTCGCCAAGGGAAGGTCTTTGCCATGTCAGACGTTGTGTTCGAAAATGACATCGTGGTTAGCAATCTTGAAATCAGAGAGAGGCCGAACCAAGCGGTGGTTGGCGCTCGGCACTAATGTGCCTTTGCCGCGCCGTTGACTTTGGGCAAGGTTTCGTGAGGGACCTCTGTCCAAACGCTCGGAAGCAGGATCTCGGCCAACCTGAGAAAAGGCGCGCCATAGCATTTGCCATTGGGCGTTCGACATCTGAAAACATGTTTAAGTGTTTGCAAAACAGAAAATTACGAAGATACTATGAAACCGTGATTGCGGCGTTGGCTTGTCAGGCGCGATCAAATATGCTATTTACCGCACTTCATTCAGAGGTGTGCAGAGTAAGGACGTTTCGGAAGTGAGGGAGCGGTGACAGACCGGGAAGCGTTGATAGCAATGAACCGGATTCAAGGTCTGGGAGCCATCACGGTCAAGCGGATGGCCGAACGGTTCGGTTCACTTACAGCGATTTTCGAGGCCTCGGAAGGCGACCTGCTGAGTGTGCAGGGCATCGGTGTCGAGAAGGCGCGCCTGTTCAGCCAAGAGCTGAGGCGGGTGCGGGCCGATGAGGAGGTGGAGCGTGCGTCCAGGGGCCATGTGAAGTTAGTGACGTGGGTGGACAAAGGGTATCCCGCGATGCTGAAGCAGATCGCCGACCCGCCGCTGGTACTGTATGTGACGGGCTCCGTCGAAGTTTTGGACAAGCCGGCCGTGGCGATCATCGGCACGCGGCATCCCACGGTTTATGGTAGAGAGACCGCTCGGCGGTTCGGGTATCAGTTAGCGGCTGCGGGTTACGTGGTGGTCAGCGGGCTTGCGCTGGGCATCGATACGGAGGCCCACGCGGGTGCGCTGCAGGCCAAGGGCCATACGGTGGCTGTGTTGGGCGGCGCGCTGGACTGCCTCTTCCCTAGAGAGAATACGGGGTTGGCTCGCGAGATGACGCTGAAGGAAGGCGCGGTGGTCACCGAATATCCGTTCGGGCGGCAACCGGACCGGCAGACCTTTCCGATGCGCAACCGGATCGTCAGCGGACTGTGCAAGGGCGTGCTGGTCGTGGAGGCTCCGCTGGAAAGCGGCACGATGATCACGGTGGGGCAAGCGTTGGATCAGAACCGGACGGTGATGGCGGTGCCGGGGCGGATCGATTCGCCCGCGTCACAGGGTTGTCACAGGCTGCTGCGTGAGGGTGCCCGTGTTGTGACGACGGCGGACGAAGTGATCGAGGAGCTACAGGATTTGCTGGCCGGCATGGGCGGGCCAGCTGCGGTACAGGCGCCCGCGGGCGAGAGCAAACGACCTGAGGTGCCGCTTTCGCCTGAGGAGCGGGCCGTGATGGCTCAGGTTGAGGCGGAGGGCTCGCATGTGGACGCGCTGGTGCGCGGCAGCGGGTTGGACGCTGGCAAAGTGAATGCGCTGGTGGTGGGTTTGCAGATCAAGCGGCTGATTCGCCTGTTGCCGGGCGGCATCGTTGCGAGGAATTGACAGGAACCGATAATTTCGCACGTCGGTTGCGTCGGGAAGACGCAAGAAACGATACGGATTTTGAATTCTTTGAAGGAAGGTAACATGGGTAAGAAACTGGTAGTTGTTGAGTCGCCTGCGAAAGCGAAGACCATCGGAAAAATTCTGGGTTCGGGCTACGTGGTGAAGTCCTCCGTGGGACACATACGCGATTTGCCTGAGCGCACCTTAGGGGTTGATATCGAGCATGATTTTGCGCCGAAATATGTATTTTCGAAGGGCAAGGCCAAGGTTGTCGCCGAGCTGAAGAAGGCAGCCAAGGCGTGCGACGAAGTCTATCTCGCGCCCGATCCTGACCGCGAGGGGGAAGCGATCGCATGGCATCTGCAAGAGACGTTGGCGGATGCGGCGAAAGGCAAGCCCTTCCACCGCGTGCAGTACAACGAGATCACGCCGCGGGCTGTGAAGGCGGCATTCGAGAATCCAGGCACGATCGACATGCACCGCGTGGACGCGCAGCAGGCGCGCCGCGTGCTAGACCGCATCGTGGGCTATATGGTCAGCCCGATGCTGTGGCGGCGCATCAAGCGCGGCCTGAGCGCCGGACGCGTGCAGTCCGTGGCTCTGCGACTGGTGTCGGAGCGCGAGCGCCTGATCCAGGCGTTCAAGATTGAGGAGTACTGGGTGTTGGGCGCGAGCGTGCGTCGCGAGACGCAACCGCTCGACCCGTTCGCAGTCAAGCTGGTCAAAGTTGACGGGGAGAAAGTGTCCGTCGGCTCGGAGCAGGCGGCCAAGGCGTTGCTGTCCGATCTGGACGGCTGCTCGATGAAAGTGAATGACGTGCGGGTCCGAGAGACCACGCGCCGTCCGCTGCCGCCTTTCATCACTTCGACGCTGCAGCAGTCGGCGTCGAGCGTCTTCAGTTTCTCTCCGAACCGCACCATGGGGTTGGCGCAGAAGCTCTACGAAGGCGTGGATCTGGGCTCTGGCGGCCCGGTCGGCCTCATCACCTACATGCGTACCGACTCGGTGAACGTGGCGCGCGACGCGCAGGCTTCGGCCCGGGCGTTCATCGCGGAAGCGTACGGGAGCGCGTATTATCCGGAGACACCCAACTTCTACAAGAGCCGGGCGAGCGCACAAGAGGCGCATGAGGCGATCCGTCCGACGGAAGTGGCCCGCACGCCGGAGAGCCTGCGGGGCGTGTTGGACGCTCCCTCGCTGAAGCTGTACGAGCTGATCTGGAAACGTTTTGTGGCGAGTCAGATGGCGGCGGCAAGGATTGCCCAGAAGACGGTTGAGATCCAGCCGGTGAAGAGCGGACTCACCCATACGTATGCCTTCTCCGCTGCGTCTTCCGAAGTGCTGTTCGACGGCTTTCTCAAGGTGATGGCCCTGGATATCCACAAAAAGAAGCCGGACGAGGAGGACTCCGAGGATGAGGCGGACGAGGTGGACCGGCTGCCGCCGCTCGCGCCGGGTGATCCGCTGAAGCTCATCGACTGGCTGAGCGAACGCAAAGAGACCAAGCCGCCGGCGCGCTTCAGCGAAGCGTCGCTGATTCGCGCGCTGGAAGCGAATGGCGTGGGACGTCCGTCAACCTATGCGTCGATTATCGAGACGCTCAATTCGCGCGACTACACGACGCGCGAGAAACGCCAGTTGACGCCTACGGTCTTGGGTTTGGAGGTCAACGATCTTCTGGTGAGCAAGCTGGATCAGCTGTTCGACGTCGGCTTCACTGCAAAAATGGAGGAGAGTCTCGACCAGGTGGAAGAGGGCGGCGTCGTGTGGACGCAGATGATGGGGGACTTCTACAAGCGCTTCAAGCAGTGGATGGACCTGGCCAAAGAGCCGCCTGCCGATGCGGGCAAGGTGTCCGCTGTGCTGGCGCTGTTGGACAACGTCACGGCGTGGGCGCCAGAGGTGCAGCGAGGCAAGCGCAAGTACAGCGACGAGCGGTTTGTGGCCTCTGTGCGCGAACAAATCGAGAAGGCGGAGAAGGCGGTTTCGGACAAGCAGCTTGAGGCCTTGGCCAAGATGACCATCCGGTATCGCGGCCAGATTCCCGGCGCGGATGAGGCGCTGGGCGGGCTCGGCTTCCACGAGGTGGTGGCCAGCGACAATGCTGCGCCGAGCAGTGAAGAGGCGCGGCGCCGGTTCGATGTTCTGAAGCGCGTGCGGCTCTCCGAGACGCAGACGGCCTTCATCGAATCGTTGAGCCAGCAATCCGAGAGCGGGCGCAAGCTCAGCGGTAAACAGCTCGCCGCGATCGACCGCATCATCGCGCAGAACGCCACGCAGCTTGAAGACTACGATGAGATCAAGCGGACGCTGCAGCTGACGGTGACGGAGGTCGACCAGCCGCCGGATGTGGAAAGCCCCCTGCTGATGGAAATGCTGGGACAGGTGACCCAGTGGCAGGAGCCGGTGACGCGCGGTAAGATGACCTTCGACGACAAGGCGTTTTTCGCCAGCCTGGCGGATCAGTACGACCGCAAAAAGTTCCTTTCGCCGAGACAGCGCTATGCGATGAAGCGCATGGTTTTCCGCTACAAGGCTCAGATTCCGGAGTTTGATCGCTATGCGGATCAGTTGGGGTTGAATAAAAAGGGCAAGGGCGAAAAAGAAGAGGCGAAAGCCGATTAAGGAATGGAATGGGGGAACAGAAACGTGATGGGCAGGGTGGGTGCAGGTTTCTTGCAGAACATCTTTTCCGTTTTTCCGCTGTTCCCGTCTTCCGTTATTCCAAATGGGGTCGAAAGAACAAGAACCCTATGACCTAGAGGTGCGCATCGGTGACGCACCTCCGGTGCCGTTGCCCAACAGGAACGATGTGGCGGCCGACAGGGAGGTCGTTCGCTTTGTCCAGTATCTCCGTGCCGAGCGCAACGCTTCTGAACACACGGTCTCTGGGTATGTGCAGGACATCGGGCAATTCGCGGCGTTCGTGTGGCCTGCGGAATCGCTGAAACCGCCGTTCGACTGGAATATGCCTGGCCGCGAGCAGGCTCGCGCGTTTCTCGTCGCGTTCCACCGCGGCGGCTGGTCGCCGACCACAACTCGACGCAAACTGTCGTCGGTGCGTGCGTTCTACCGCTATCTCGAACGCGAGCAGGAGGTTGCGGTCAATCCGTTCTCAGGACTTCGCGGACCGCGTCTGGGGCAGCGGTTGCCGACCGTGCTGAGTGTGCGGGAGGTGGCGGCGCTCTTGGCCTCTCCGTTGGCCGAATTGGAGACCAAGCGTTCCCGGCAGAGCAAGGTGACGCCGCTGGCCGCCTACGCCGCCTGGCGCGACGCCGCCATCTTTGAGGTGCTCTACAGCACCGGGTGCCGCATCAGCGAAATTGCGGCGTTGACCTGGGGTGCGATTCGTTTTGAACAAGGCACAACGGTCGTGGAGGGTAAAGGGCGCAAGCAGAGGCTGTGTGTGCTGGGAGAGCCCGCCTGCGAAGCCCTGAAGGCTCTGCGGGAGATCGCCGGAACGCTGTGGTCCGGCGCGGACGATGCTGCCACGCGTCTCTTTCTTAGCCAGCGTGGACATCCTTTGACCACCCGCTCGATCGAACTCCAGATGAAGGTCTGGCTGCGGGCAGCCGGGCTGCCGCCTGAGCTGACCCCGCACAAGCTTCGCCATAGCTTCGCCACGCATCTTCTGGACGCGGGCGCGGACTTGCGCAGCGTCCAACACATGCTCGGGCACGCCAGCCTGTCGACCACGCAAATCTACACGCACGTGTCCATCGCCCGTCTCAAGGAGGAGTACGGCAAGGCCCATCCCCGAGCGTAAGCATCTGATGAACTTTTAGGCCTCAGGCCTACGTGTTGTCGGTTGCCGTGATCAACTGAATTTTTATTGCAAACAAGGTGACAAAGCCGTGTCATCCTGATATTGTTTTAAACGTTCTTCTCGACGCATGTGTGGTTGTGTGGAGAGTGGCGAAAAAACAGCGTTCGGACAGGAAGGCCTAATCATGAGACGATTGCGCATATTAGACCAGGCATTCAAGACGGCTCTGATGGTGTTAACGCTTGTGGTTGCTTTGCCTATGGTTTCTAACGGCTCAACCCTCCAAGTCGCCGTAACTAGTGCGGTAACCACGTACGACAGCGTAACGCTCGTTAAGCAATGGTACAATGCCAGCGGAGCACTGCTGACTGCGCCACCGACTTTGTCGCAGACGGTGACAATCAACTTGATCAGTTCAAAAGCGTGGCTGAGAGTGATTTATCCTGCAGGCGACACGGCAAACCCTATTCTGACTTCCGCAGTCGACAGACCCGATGGCAAGGGCAGCAGTTGGCCGGCCGAGGTAAGCGCTACGTTCAACAGTGCCACCAGCTTAACGGCGAATTCAACGAAAGACCTGTCCAATGTGGTCCTTCAGTTTGCAGATGGCAGCCAACAGAAGTACGAAAACCTTTCTGGCTATTCTCAAACGTTTGCCGGAACTGGGCTAAACGCGGGGAAAACGATCATTGGCGCTTGGATCCATTCAGGAAACAACTATTGCGGTGACCCCAACCTGCAGAACTCATATGGAACTTACTTTGGGCGTGCCCTGATGATTACAAGCGGCGTTTCCTATACGGTGACGGAAACCGGGCTGCCGAGCGATTGGTCCTGCGCTTCGGGTCAAGGCACCTTCACAAGCGAGGGGGCAAGTGACACGCATACGGTCAGGAACCTGGAGACCCAAAGTCAAGCTCCTGCAATTAAGCTGGTGAAGACCGCTGGGACCGCCCTGGACGGCGAGGTCTACACGATGTGCGGCGCGCATCTTGTGACCTATACGTACGCGGCGACAAACACCGGTTTTACTTGGCTTAAAAACCTGACCGTGACGGACGATAAACTCGGCACAGTAGGAACCGCAGTCGGCCCTGTTGCGCCGGGCGCTTCGGCCGTTTTCACGTTGACCGCACCCGTGTCGTCCACAGTGACAAATGTTGGAACGGTCGTTGCCACGCCGTGCACACAAACAGGCGCGGCGATTTCTGGCGCATCGCAGGTGTCCGGTGACGATCCTGCGATCGTGGCTGTGCTGCCCGGCGTCGACCACGAATCTGTAACGATCGTCAAACAGTGGTACGATTCCGAAACGAACCTGTTGTCTTCGACGCCTGCCCTCGTGACCAACGTGACGGTCGTCGCCTCTAATGCCTATGCGTGGTCAGAGCTCGTTTTTCCCGAGGGTGATACGAACCCGCCGGTGATCACCTCCGCCGTTCTGAAACCCGAAGGAGCGGGCGCGAATTGGCCCGATCTGGTCAGCGCCACGTTCGACAGCGTTTCGAAGACCGTGACAGCCTGCTCGACAAAGAATTTATCCAACGTGGTGCTGAAGTTCGCGGACGGTGCGGAGCAGAAGTTTGACAGCCTGACCGGATATTCCCAGACTTTCGCTGGAACCGGGGCGAACACCAGTAAAGACATTGTCGGTATCTGGATCAAGTCCGGCGCAAACGCGAGCGGAGATGGGCCCGGGTTCGGTTCATATGTAGCTCCGGCGCTGATGATTACAAGTGGCACTTCCTATGTTGTCACTGAAACAGGGCTTCCGGAAGGCTGGTCTTGCGCATCGGGCCTCGGAGCGTTCACAAGCAACAGCGGAAACGGCACGCACACGGTTAAGAACCAGATGCAGCCTGGTCCTGTTCCTGGCGTCCGGCTGATCAAGACGGCTGGAATGGCGCTTGACGGAGATGTCTACACGTTGGACGGCGCCGCTGCGGTGACCTACACGTATCGGGTCCAGAACGCCGGCAACACCTGGCTGAAAAATCTGACAGTGACGGACGATAAGGTCGGTGCCATCGGAACAGTGGAAGGCCCGTTGGCCCCGTCGGCAACGGCGACGCTGACCAAGACGGTGATGGTGTCCGCGACGGTGACGAATGTGGGAACCGTCACAGCCACCCCCTGCAAACAGAGCGGCGAGTCGCTCGGGCTCACCGCCGTCGCAGACACGGACGATGCCGTTGTGCGCCTCAAGGTGTTGTCTGCTCTCGGTGATTTGGTGTGGCTCGATGACAACGCGAACGGCATTCAGGATGCAGGCGAGACCGGCATCGCGGGGGTGACTGTGAGCTTGTGCAACGCCAGCGGAACCGCGCTGGGCCCGGCCGACATCACGGATGCGAACGGCAGATATCTGTTCGAGAATCTGCTGCCAGGGTCGTACGCGATCCGTTTCGCCATTCCCTCCGGCTATGTGCTGAGTTCCGGACAAGAAGGAGACGACCAAACCATCGACAGCAACGCGGATCCTGAGACGGGGCTGACGCCAGTTGTCGTTTTGGCTGAGGGAACCACGAACCTGACCTTGGACGCCGGATTGTGGCATCCGCAACCGGCAGTAAATTTAATCAAGACCGCGGGAACCTGTCCGGACGGAGCGACCTGTACGATTGTCGGACCGGGAACTGTGACCTATACCTATGTCGTGAAAAACACCGGCAACACGTGGCTCGAGAATCTGGCCGTAAACGACAACAAACTTGGTTTTATCGGCGTGGTGAGCGGGTGGCTAGCGCCGGGATCCGAGACGAAGCTGACCGCGGATGCGACCGTATCCGCCGATGTGACAAATGTGGGCACGGTGACAGCAACTCCCGTGACGCCGCAAGGCGATCGGATTCCCGGCTTGAATGACGTGTCTGCCAGCGATGATGCCGTTGTGCGTGTTGTGGCCTCGGGACTCGCCGCTTTGGGTGACCGCGTCTGGGTCGACGCGAATGCAAACGGGGTACAGGACGCTGGCGAGTTGGGCTTGGTCGGCGTGACCGTGACTCTGCGCGATGCCGAGGGGACGACACAGGCTTCGACCGTCACCGCGTCTGATGGAAGTTATCTGTTCGACAATCTGGAGGCGGGCACATACTCTCTGCACTTTGCCCTCCCATCAACAGCATGGCGTTTCACCTCCTGTGGCCAAGGGCCTGACCCTGCGCTGGACAGCGATGTGGATCCATCAACCGGGCTCACGGCTGCTATCACGCTCTCAAACGGTCAGCGTGACTTGGCTTGGGATGCAGGCGTGTGTGGCGGGCTGCCGCCGGGCTTCTGCCACAGGATGACTATCGGGGAGAATTACAATGCGCTGATCCTTGGAAACTTCACTGCCACTGGCGGTGACACCGGAGGACGGCTTGCAGTCGGAGGCACCGCGCGTTTCAATGGCGGTTACAGCATCGGGCTCTTCGTTAATGCTGGAGGCGAAGCGCTTCCTCAGCTGACAGGATCGGCTGACATGCTGATCGTCCGCGGCGACCTCTATGACGGTTCTTGGGGCGTCAACGGGGACGTTGTGTATGGAGGTGCTTACAGTGGTCCGGGCCGTTGGGGCGTTACTCCACGTCATGTTGCCCCCGTGACCCTGAACGACAATGGCAACGTGCCTGACGATGGCAGCGGTTACACCTTCGAACAAATATTCAGTCAGTTGAGACTCGCTAGCGCGATGATCTCCACCATGTCCGACTGTGGCGTTGCGACGAAGGACCTCGACCAGTCTGGCGACAAAAAGATGACGTTTGTCGGAACCAACGAGACGCTGAATGTTTTCAATGTCAATGCATCCGACTGGAGCGGGGCCCAGATGGATATTCTGATTGCCGCGCCGGAATATAGCACGGTGGTCTTCAACATTCATGGCTCTGCAGTGGAGTTGTCCAATGGCGCCATTCGGCTTACAGGTATTACGAATGATCGCATCCTTTTCAACTATGCGGATGCCACTGAAATCAGCACGTCCGGCTTCACGCACGAGGGTGCCGTCATGGCACCTTACGCCAACGGCACATTCAGCGGCGGAGCCTTCGAGGGGTTCGGTGTCTTCGGTGGAAACGTGACGACGTCGACCGGCTTCGAGTTCCACCGCTATCCGTTCCGTGGCTCTGTCTGCACAGCAGCGGACGCCGCCCCGGCCATTAGCCTGGAGACTACCGCCGGCGACGCGGCCGATGGTGCCGTGCTGACGGTGTTGGGTGGCTCGGCTGTGACTGTTTCCTACCGCGTGACAAACGTGGGCAACACCTCCCTCGACCAAATCCAAGTCGTTGATTCCCTGCTGGGAGCGATCGGCTCTCTGGGACAGGCCCTCGGTGCAGGCAAAAGCGCGACTTTGACGGCCACCCTGCCGACGGTGACGTCCGACACGGTTTTGCACGGAGCTGTCACCGGCCGGCCGGTGCATAGCGACGGCACCCGTTGGAATGGGTACGCGAATGTCACCGACACCGACGATGCGACGATCAAGATCGGCTCTCCTTCCTCGGGAGGCGGAACTTCCTCTGCTGCTTGGCAGCGCGCCGACTTTGCTGTGACGGCCATTGAGTTTGTTTCCAAACCCACCCTGACTTGCGAGGTGTTCTCCGTTCAAGTCACGATCAACAATCATGGCGAACTGGCGGCGGATGCCGGACGGTTGACCCTGTACCTCGCTGCGCCGGGAACCGTGGCTGTCGGCGCAGCCGGCGTCGCCTACCAGAACGTGGGAGTTCTGATGCCAGGTGAGTCAAAAACCATCCTGTTCCAAAACCTGACGGCAGGAACGGAGTCGGGCACGCAGCATTTGCGTGCCTACGTGGACAGCCTCGACCGGGTTTGCGAATGGAGCGAAGGGGACAATCAGCTCTCTGCGACGTACACTTTGAATCCCATTGCTCTCTGCATTACAGTGACGGCAGAGGGCGCTGTTCTTTCCTGGAACAGCTACTGGGGGCAGAAGTACACGCTCTATCGCTGCACCGATCTGAACAGGGGCTTCTTGTTGTACAAGTCGCATGTGGAGGCTACGCCGCCGGAGAATACGTATATCGATGCGGATGTCAACGACCTCCGTTTCTATCGGCTCGTGGTGGAAGAACAGGAGTAACGTCTCTGCGGTCTCCGACTGTAGAGAGATCGGAGCAGGGCGGGCCTTCACAGCCCGCCCTGCTTCGTTATGGAATGCGTGACAGTCGCGAAAGTTTTGTCATTTGTCACCGGTTTTGCTTTAATGAGAACCCTTTTTGCAGTGAACCGTGTAACGTGTAACCAATAACCAGCAGTCAGTAACTTTATGGACAAGCATTACGATCCGCAGTCAATCGAGAACAAGTGGTACAAGTGGTGGGAGGAGAACGGTCATTTCCATGCCGACGCCACGCAGGGCGGCCAGTCCTACACCGTTGTGATTCCGCCTCCTAACGTGACGGGCATCCTGCACATGGGACACGCCCTCAACAGTACCATTCAGGACGTGCTCGTCCGCTGGCGCCGCATGCAGGGGCGCAACACGGTCTGGATCCCGGGAACCGACCATGCGGGTATCGCCACGCAGAATGTGGTGGAGAAGGCGCTGCGCAAAGAGGGTTTGTCGCGCCGCGACTTGGGCCGCGAGAAATTCTTGGAGCGCGTGTGGGAGTGGCGCAGCGAGTATGGCGGCACCATCGTGCGGCAGCTCCGCAAGCTTGGCGCGAGCTGTGACTGGTCGCGCGAGCGTTTCACCATGGACGAGGGGCTGAGCGAAGCCGTGAGCGAGGTCTTCTGCCGCCTGTACGAAGAGGGCCTGATTTACCGCGGCAACTACATCGTGAACTGGTGCCCGCGCTGCCACACTGCGCTGTCGGACGAGGAGAGCGAGCATCAGGAGACCAATGGCAACCTGTGGCACATCCGCTATCCGATCCCCGGCGGCGGCGAGATCGTGGTGGCCACCACGCGGCCCGAAACGATGTTGGGCGACACGGCTGTGGCGGTGAACCCTGCGGATGAGCGCTATCAGTCGCTCGTCGGCAAGACCGTGACGCTGCCGCTTATGAACCGCGAGATTCCGGTGGTGGCGGACGACTACGTGGACCGCGCCTTCGGCACGGGCGTGGTGAAGATCACCCCGGCGCACGACCCCAACGATTTCCAGGTGGCGAAGCGGCACAACCTTGAGATGCTGAATGTCATGAACGGCGACGGCACCATGAACGAGCTGGCCGGGCCTGCGTACGCGGGCATGGACCGCTTCGCCTGCCGCAAGCAGGTGGTCGCGGACCTGGAGGCGCAGGGGTATCTGGTCAAGGTCGACGCGCACCAGCACGCGGTGGGGCACTGCTACCGCTGCGACACCGTGGTCGAGCCGCGCCTCTCGAAGCAGTGGTTCGTGCGCATGAAGCCGCTGGCCGCGCCCGCGATCGAGGCGGTGCGCTCGGGCCAGATCACCTTCACGCCGCAGCGCTGGGAGAAGACCTATTACGAGTGGATGGACAACATCCGCGACTGGTGCATCTCGCGCCAGATCTGGTGGGGGCACCGCATCCCGGTCTACACCTGCACGGCGTGCGAACACGAATGGGCCGCGAAGCAAGCGCCGACGGCGTGCCCGAAGTGCGCCGCCGCGTCGATCACGCAGGACGAGGACGTGCTCGACACGTGGTTCTCCTCGTGGCTGTGGCCCTTCAGCACCTTCGGCTGGCCGCAAGACAGCAAGGACCTGAAGTTCTACTATCCAACCAACGACCTCGCGACCGCGCCGGAGATCATCTTCTTCTGGGTGGCGCGCATGATCATGGCGGGCTGCAAGTTCATGGGCGACGTGCCCTTCCACAACGTCTACATCCACGGCACGGTGCGCGACGACAAGGGCCGCAAGATGAGCAAGAGCCTGGGCAATTCGATGGACCCGCTCGACATCATCGAGAAGTACAGCGCGGACTCGCTGCGCTTCAGCCTGATGCTCATCACCTCCACCGGCATGGACGTCTACGTCAATATGGAGAAGTTCGAGATCGGGCGCAACTTCGCGACCAAGATTTGGAACGCCGCGCGCTTCATGAAGATGCACATGGAGAAGCTGCCGGACGCCGACTGGCGTGCGCTTGCTGCGGGTGAGCTCACACTCGACGAGGCGCTGCTGCGCGACGACGATCGGCACATGTTGTCCAAATGCGAAGGGACGATCCGTGCGGTCACCGAGCATCTGGAGAAATACCGCTTGCAGGACGGCGCGCTGTCAATCTACGACTTCGTGTGGACGAACTTCTGCGACTGGTATCTCGAATACGCCAAGCAGGACCTGTACGGCGCGGACGATGTGCGCCGCTGTCAGATCCTGTCGGTGATGACCGACGTGTTCTCCAAGGCGCTTAAACTGCTGCACCCGTACATGCCGTTCCTCACGGAGGAGCTGTGGCATCAGATGGGGTATGGATCCGAGTCGGAGACCATCATGAAGGCGCCTTGGCCCAAAGCTTATACTGACGCGCAGAACGTGGCGTGGGGCTTGAACGCGGAGGTGACAGCTTACGTGGATGCTAAGCGCGAGATGATCACAGCCGGCCGCGCGCTGCGGGCCGACTACAACATCTCGCCCGCGCAGTTCGTGCACTACATCGTTCAGGCGGTGGACGGCGCAGCGTCGGCCAAGCTGACGGCAGACGTAGAGACGCTGAAGCAGCAGTTGCGCTCCGACAATCTCGAGATTGCGACCGGCGGCGGCGAGCGGGCGATGCCGGGCACGCTCTGCAAGCTGGGCACGATCTATCTGCCGCTCGAAGGACTGGTGGATGTGAAGGCCGAGGCTGCACGCGTCAAAGGCGAAATGGACAAGGCGATCGGCTTCCTGAAGAACGTGGAGTCGAAACTCGGGAACGAAGGCTTTGTGGCCAAGGCGCCTGCCGCGGTGATTGAACAGCAGCGCGCCAAGCAGAAGGAGCTGACCGAGACGGTGTCGCGTCTGGAGAAGCTCTACGCGACCTTCAGCGCCGCCGGCTGAGCGGCGGCGATAGAGCCGCGGTCTCGCATGGAGGTCTTCGCACGGCATGGAGAGTGTTGAGACAAAAAGCGACTTGCGAAAAGGAATGGTGCGGATCGTTGTGGCCATGATGGTGGCCTTCACGGCGGCGCTGGGCATCGCCGTCGCGTGCTATCCGGGGCAGGACGCCGCGGCGGGCCGCTACCGGTTCTGCTACGACTTCATCAGCGCGCTGGGCGTGACGCGCACGCCGGGCGGGCTCGACAACCACCGCGCCAGCCTGGTCTTCAACGCGGCGCTCGGGCTCGCGATGCTGACGCTGATTCCGTACTGGTACCTCCGCTCGCAGCACGTGCGCCGCGCCTCGTGAAGCTCCTTGCGTTTCTCTGCTGCGCGGGCTTCTCGCTGGGCGTGTTCGGCGTGGCGCTGTCGCCCTGCGATCTCCGGCCCGATATGCACAACCTCTGCATCTACACGGCCTTCGCGCTGATCGTGCCGGGCGTGCTGCTGCTGTTGCTGGCGTCTGACCGCGCGCTCTGCGGCTGGCGTTACAGGGTTGCGTGGGCCGGGTTCGCGGTTGCGCTGCTGCTGTGCGAGTTGTACCTCGTGACGCTGGTCTCGCACCACGTGCTGCCGTCGCGCCCCGTGAACCCGCTTATCCAGAAGGCCAACGTGGGCGTCTTCTTCGCGTGGATGGTCGCCGACCTCTGGCTCTTCAACGCGTTTCTGAACCGCAGGGAATCTAAACTTTGCGGTTCTCTGCGTGCTTAGTGCGACACAACGACTTAAGTCTTTTTTTTGTATTGAGATGCGAGACCAATGCAACTATGATTAACATAATAATGTGTTTAAGACGAGACGGAGAAGAAAAAGTGTTGAGTTATGGGTGTCCCGATTAACAGGCGATTTTCGGTTAAGATCAAGGAGCAGACATGAACGTTGGAAAGCGTGCGGAGATGGCGATGGGACTTGCACTGGTACTGGTAAGAGAGATGGCAAGAAATAAGGTGATTGGCGAATCAACAAGGCTTGGTTTGGGCGAGATTGAAAGCGGCAACAAGGCAAGAACGTTTTCAAAAGTTGAAGTGCAGGCATGAACGGGATGAACATGAAGAACTTAATGAGAAGTCTGGTGTTTCCGCTTTTGGTTGGCGGGATGATGCGTTACACGGGATACGCTTTGGCCCAAGACATCATTAACATCATTTCGGATCAGGCCAACACCACTTATGAGTGTTCCGGTTCTGCTATAGACATCAAAATTCGGCTGTATGGCAACTTTGAGTTGATCAAGAACGGCGGAACAGAGTTGTTCTATCCGCAACTTCGGATAGTAGTGAATGGCGATTTGGCTTCGGCCGATCTCCTTACAGTAAGCGCCTACAACACAGTGCGTGGGTATAAGACAGATGCGATCTTTCGGTACGTGGTCAAGCCCGGCGACATGGCATCGCCGCTAAAGATTTACAGCTCTCAGGGTAGCGGTTATTTGTTCAATTGGAACGGCTGGGAAATATGCGACCAGGCAACGGGGCGCAGCGCCGTGTGGCAGATTAACACCGCGTTCTCTGAAATGGCGCTAACGCAGGTTAACCTGAATCTTGCCAGCCAGAATATCATTCTGCAAACGCTCAGCTTTAACGATGCCACGTCGCCGACCATGGTCGCCGCGACGGAGACAACCTCGTGGCACGTCACCACGGTCAACCCGATTTCCGCCGCGGTGGTTGACTTCTACGTGTGGTCGCCGAACACCAACCTCGTCCAAATCGGCACGGTCGCTGGCCAGTCGGTGCTTCTCGTCAGTATGGCAACGGGGACAACGGATGCCCATTTTTCCATTAAAGGATTGGCGACGGGCATGGCGGTCATCTATTTGCAGCGCGCCTCAGACTATCAGGCCTACTTAAACGGCACAAACGGCGTGGCCGGAGCGACTAACTACGTCAGTCGCACGATCTCGGTGACGGCGTTGCCGGAGCCCACGGTCTCGATTTTGATGACAGACTCAGGAACGGACACCACCTCGCTCAATGAAACCGATTCGCTCAACACCGGTTCGTTTACGGTCAACCTGTCTCAGGCATTCACAAACGATGTGTACGTGCGGCTGAACCTCGCGCCTTCCGGGTATGCGGCGTTTGCCATGTCGCCTTACGTAGTTCGTATTCCAGCGGGTTCGCTGGCGTCTTCCGAACAGAAGTTCAGCGTGCCAGACGGCAGCATGATCAGCATGCTTTGGGGTGTCGTCATTTCGCCGACGATCACTAACACGGTGGCGGCCACCTATTTCACGCGCCTGAGAACCGCCACGGTGTATGTCCAGAACGTCAATCCAGCGCTGCTTAAGCCAACATCGACTGATACAGTCATTGCCGCGAACGGCGAGCCCTGTTCGTTCTTGTGGGAGGCCACCGACGTGGCCGCTGACCTCGGAACGGATATGACTGTGACTTGGAACTTTAATGACGGAACGATCACGAACGTTTTCGGATTCAAGGGGACAATTGACCACATTTTCAGTACAACGGGTCACAAGGCCGTCACGGTGACAGTTACCGACAAGGACGGTGCTGTTTCCGATGAAATCCAGTTTGTTGTCGAGGTTTTGCCGCAGTCGGAGCGTCCAACGGTCTGGCTGGACATGTTAAACGGGTCTGTGTTGAATGAAACTGCGGTGCCGAACGTAGGAAGTTTTACTGTAAGATTGTCGAAAGAGTATACAGATGATGTTGCGGTTCGCATAGACACACAGCCGGCAGGGCAAAACTATGTGACATTCAATACGGATCCGTTATACGTGACGGTGCCAAAGGGTTCACTGATCTCCACAGTGCAAACCTTTAGTGTGCCGGATGGCAACGCTGATAGCATGTTAGGAGTGATGCTCACTCCGGTGGTCACCAACATGGCTGCCGCCGCTTTTTATACCAACGTGGAATCTGCAACAGTGTACGTTGGGAACGTCAAGCCATCGCTGGTTCTTCCAAGATCGACTGACGCGGAAATTGTCATCTGCGGCACACCCCATGTTTACAAATGGCAGGCCGCCGACGTGGATGCTGACCTTGGTCCGGATATGACAGCGACTTGGAACTTTAATGAGGAAACGATCACGAACGTTTTCGGATCTTCGGGGACAATTGACTACAGCTTCAATAGCACGGGCACCAAGACCGTTAAGGTGACCGTTACCGACAAGGATAATGCTGTTTCCGAGGAGATCCAGTTCACAGTCTTCAGCGTAATTGCGCTTGAGTCCAATGCGATCATCCATGTTGGAACGGTGAGCTCTAACGAAATTTGGTCAGCAAATAGTATTCACGTGGTAGGTAGTAAGGTCATTGTGCCGCGTGACGTGACGCTGACCATCGAGTCCGGTGCTATCGTTAAATTTTGCGACGGCACCGGTATTCAGGTGCTTTCGGGCGGCACGTTGGTTGCGAACGGCGTGCGTTTTACGCATGTGGCGGACGATGCGCTGGGCGGCGACACGAACATGGACGGTTCCGGGAGTAAGCCGACGCCGGACGCGTACACAATCAACGGCTCAGGCACCTTGACGATGGACTCCTTGACGGAGATGCGCTACACCACCCAGAAAACCAGTGGCACCATCAGTGGGGCGATGTCGTGGTTGTTGGGACGCACCTATTATGTAAACGGAGACGTCACGGTGGCAAGCGGTGGGACGTTGACGATTCCTGTCGGCACGATTGTGAAATTCGGGGCTGGCAAATCGCTGATTGTCAACAGCAACGGGACACTGCGTGCAATCGGTACCTGCACCCAGCCGATCATCTTTACCTCGGTTAAGGACGATACGTACGGCGGCGACACGAACGGGGACGGGGCAAACAGTCTGCCGAATCCTGGCGACTGGGGTATGGTCCGTTTAAACGGCGGAGCCGGCGATTTCGCCTATTGCACGTTCCAGTATGGCGGCGGGGTAAGTGGAAATCAGTATGGTGCTTGCGCGAATGTGTTTTGCTGGAATAACGGTCGGGGAGCATTCAACGGCTGCACCTTCGCAAGTTCGCCGATGGACGGTTGTTTCGCGCAATACAGCACGTTCACGGATTGTCTGTTCCTCGACAATGACCGCGGCCTGTGTGCCAACAATGGCAACGTATCGGCGATCAATTGTGTTTCCGCTTATAATCGGATCGGATTCTTTAACCATGGCAGTGCGTTGACGGTTAAAAACAGCATTTCGGCCTTCAACACGGGGGCCGGAGCCAGCCGCGACTATGGCGTTTCAGAGACCATTCAGTCGTGCTGTTTCTGGAACCCGGAGGCGAGCGGTGGAAACTTGAGCGGTGTTATTGCTGCTAACAGCATTACGGCAAATCCTCTGTTTTTTGATCCTGGTTCGAGGGACTTCCGTCTTTTGGACCAGAGTCTCTGCATCGATGCTGGCGACGGCATGGTTGCGCCGGATACGGACTACTATGGCCAGCCGCGCATGGACGTGCGAAGCGTGAAAGATACCGGCGTGGCAACGACGAATGCAGTCTGCCCGGATATCGGGATTTACGAGTATCCGGGGATATCGAAGGTGAATCCCCCTGATTGGGCGGTGGTCTGCGTGGCCGCACCGACGAATGCCATGGCCGGAAGGACGTTGGCGGTGCAGTGGAAGATCGCGAACGTGAGCGGGGTGACCTCCGGTGGCTCGTGGCGCGATACGGTCTCGCTGGTGTCAGAAGACGGACTTGCTAGCGTCGAATTGGGCGCGTCGTTCTCGTCCGGCACGCTCGCGCCGGGCGCGACGAACACGTTCTCGGCCTCGTTCCTCGTGCCGACAAGCGCGGAGGGCGTGTGGCATGTCCGGGTACAGGCGAACGCCTACCGCGACATTTACGAGGGAACGAACACCGCGAACAACGTGCTGTCATCCGACGCGGCAACCACGGTCAGCGTGTCTGCGAGCGATGCGTCGTCGGGCGTCTCGGGCACCGCGCAGAGGGGCAAGCCGTACGCCACATCGGTGACATTCGACGGCACGCACAGCATGGTCGGACGCATTCAGGCCCCGGCGGGGACGGTCGTCTATTACGGGCTCGGGTTTATGCCGACGACCAGCGCGTTTTCCGGCAAGGCGCTGTGCGACGGCAGCGGCGGCGTGATCGGCATTCCCGCGACGGATCAGCTTGTCTATCTGCTGGTCGTTTCCGAATCGGCTTCTGTGCAAGCGTTTGCGCTGACTTTTGAGTCTGGAGATATGGTTGTCAAGTCTGTGTCCCCGGACACAGTGCCGCGCACGGGCATGACGGGGCTGACACTAACGGGCGCGAACTTTGCCGACGGGTGCGCCGTGGCTCTCTTGAATGGCGGACAGACGTTCGCTGCAACGAACGTGACGAAGTTGTCCGGCGAGACGCTGACGGCCGAGATTGAGTGCAGCCTGTTGACAGCTGGGGCGTGCTACGACGTGTGCGTGAAGTCGGGCACGAACGTGGCCGGACTGGCCAATGCGCTGACCGTGCAGACCGTTCAAGGCAAGGCGGCTCTCAAGTGCTACCTGACGGTTCCGGACCCGGTGCGCGAGGGGCGATCCTTCCTGCTCTACATCAACTACGAGAACACGGGCAACATCGACATGCCCGCTCCGGTATTCACTGTCGAGGCGAACAGCATACTGTTTACTGTGGACGGAAACAGTTACAGCAACAGCGTAAAAGTCATGGGGCTGGGCGAGCGGGCACCAGTCGCCACTTTGCGGCCGGGGGAAACGCAACGCTTGCCTGTGCAAGCGAAGATACTGCCCGGAACGAATTACGTGTCTTACCGCCTGTATGCGGCTTATAACGGAGCGTCCGGTTCGGAGGAGGCACTGCGGCTGGATGGGTTCTTCAATGAGTCGTGGATCTTTTATCACGACGCGTCATACGACGCACTTATCGCATCACTTTTAACAAAGATGGGTTCTACATGGGGTGGATTCTATGACCGATTGGCGGAGTATGCGGGAAACATCGCGGCGTCGTATGGCGCGGTGTATGATTATAAAGTGCTGTCGAAACAATTCGCATCAGGCGTCTATCAGGACGTGACGCAGGATTTCTTGGAAACCAACACAGCGCGTAGTGCTGTGTTGCAGACAAAAGAAATCGCTCAAGTATCAGCCAACTTGTCAAACGCAATTGTTTATGGGGCCGAAAGCACGATCTATTCAAATGCGCTTGTCCACCTTTTAGGACTCGAATCAGCCGATAATCCGCTGTGGGCTGTTGCGGCAAACCAAGAGGAACTTCGTGCAAGGACAGACGCGCATCATTCGTTGCTCAGCTATGACAATTCACATTCCGGCGATATCTGGGTTTATCACTCGGGATGGTGGTACAACCTGACGAATAACATTGGAAACGGATTGGTGAATGTATCTCAACCTACAGTGGTAATTTGCCATGGGAACTTGCATTCGATTCATTCGCCTTGGGTGCTGGAAATGGCGGCAGCTTGGAAAGAGGCGGAACCCGAAAGTAATATAATGGCTGTCGATTGGGGCGACGATGCGACTGCTGTTGATGACTCAATATGGATGGATCCGACCCTTGGCCCGAATACAAAAAATCCAGAATTTGCCAAAGTTACTGCCAAGAAAATCCCAAATGTTTCAAGAATTGCTTACGCGCTCCTTAAGAAAAGTGGAATAGCTGGGTCGCAATTAACTCTTATCGGACATAGTCATGGAGGTCACGTCGCCGGAAATATAGCAGGATATTACGGTTATGTGAGGCGTTTGGTTGGGTTGGAAACCTCCAATATTGATTCTCATAGCATGGTTGCTGATGCGTATAAGTACCCAGTATCGTGGAGCTCTCGTTGTGCCGCTCAGTGCGAATTTTACAAGACGTCGTATTGGATGTCGATGGGGTCATCTATCGGAAAGGCCGTGGGTTGGCAAACAGCCAATGATGATGCTGTAAATGTATTTGGGACTTTCAATTTCTATGTAATTGCACCAAATGATAGTTATATTTACTATCCAATGCTGGACGAATCATGGCTATTTCTGTCGGCAATTGATGCAATTGCGGGTGCTTCAGAACCGCTGCGTATCCCGTCTGCGGTGAACTCTTTGTGGCGATATGCCGAGTCATCTACACAAACGCCCGAGGGGCGTCTACTTGCCACGCGTCATGATTACGTACATGACTGGTTTACGGAGACAATCATCCATCGATACGATACGTGGAAAGGTGTCGGCTATGGTTGGACAGACGAGCAGTGGAAGACGCTTGCGCATGGCAGTACGCCTCTACCTGTGCAACGCTATCACGGCGTTATCAACGCTGGGACATCTCGCATCGAATGCACGCGTCCAGATGGCATGAAGACTAACGACTGGCGATATGATGAGGTGCTTTTGCGTATCGGCGACGGAAGTGCTGGAAGCAAATGCCGTCATGACAAAATGCAAGAAAATATGGCTCAGGCAATTGAATACGGTATAACAAGCGAAGACTGCCCGATCACTTTCAAAACAGGAAAGCAGCAGACCGTCAATATGGGCATCCGCAATAATGCGGACAACTATTCGATCCCTTATGATGAACTTGGCAAGCACAACGATGTGATCCTGCCATGGGAAGATGGCTTGGCCGACGGCGCTTGGATTTTTGACTTGAAAGGCTTGCCTGACGCGTTCGATTGGTCGAACCTTTCTAACCTAAAGACAAATTCTGCGGGACGGGTGTGTCGGTTACATGGCTGGAGCCGGTGGGGTCTGGATCAGTTTATTCGGCCCGGTAATTCGACGGCTGTGCCATATGGAATCAATATTCCTTCCGGACTGTTCGGCCGAGTGATTGGAAGCGGAGTAAATGGCGAGAGTTTTGTTCTAATCCTCGCGACAGGAGTCAAGCTCTCCGAAGACTCGCCTGAAGAGCAGTTCCCAGTCTTCTACACGGGAGAGCTTTATGCGAATAACAACTACGTAGTTAAGAAGATCAAGGTTCTGAACGGTGATCTTCCCGTTGCACGAATTAAAGTCAATGATTCATGGCTAGTTGAAAACGGTTGCGTCACTCCTGCCATATATGCCGATACAAACGGAAATGCAAAAGTCGCACTGAATGGGTATGTGTCAGCAAAAGGCAAATCAGATATTGTCGCGTACACTTGGACGGATGAGCATCAAAAGACCTTCAGCACGGAAGGGAGATCATTATTGACCATAACGCTCCCTCTTGGTGTGAATGCGAAGAAAGTCGGCGTCGGGTTGCTGATCAGGGATAAGGATGGCAATTTTAGTGCGACGGTTTGTATCCTTGACATCCGCCGTGGTGGCGGGGGTGGCGGAGCTGGCGGAGCTGGTATCATCGAAGCTAGGGATCCTAACGCAGTAACTGGGCCGGTGGGATATGGCGATCCGAATACGCAACGGTTCATAGTGCCTGGACAGTGGATAGAGTACACAGTCTATTTTGAGAATGTGTCCAATGCGACGGCAGCAGCGCAAGAGGTGTATGTCACAAATCCTCTTTCTGATTATTTGGACTGGTCCACCTTTGAGATGGAGGAGGTGGCTTTCAACAACCAGATTGACGCGGGTTTGTCCGGCAAACAGAGCGGCCGGACTGAGGTGGCCCTGACTGGTACCAACTATTCGGTGCGGACGGAGCTGTCGCTAGACCGGGAGACTGGTGAGGCGAGCTGGTATCTACGGATTGTCGATCACAATTCTGTCGACAGTTGGCCTGGCGATGTTCAATCCGGCTTCCTGCCGCCGAATGATGATACGCACCGGGGTGAGGGCCACGTCTCGTATCGCGTGAAAGTACGAGAGGACGTGGCAGCCTTTGCCGTGATCTCGAATGCCGCGACCATCGTGTTCGATTACAATGCTCCGATTACGACCGACCCGTCGTGGTGGAATAAGGTAGTTGCTGATAAAACATTCTTTTTGGCTGATGAGTCGACGGTGAATGAGGGCGGCAATGCAGTATTGACAGTGTTAGGTGGTTGTGCGACGGGAACCGCGTCGGTGGCTTACTGGGTCTTGCCCGGAACAGCGACGGCGGGGAGTGACTATACGGCGCCGGCCAAGATGCCGCAGCGCCTCGCGTGGACGAATGAGGTCGGGGAGAAGACGATCACCGTGCCGATCAAGACGGATGCGCTGGTCGAGGGCGCGGAGACGTTCTACGTGCTGCTGGGGAGTCCGACGAACTGCGCGGTCGGCGAGTCGAAGGTGTGCAAGGTGACGATCACGGACGCGAACAGCGGCCTGACGCTGGCGGAGGCGCTGGACAACGCGCTGCTGAAGGGGACGACGGGCGGCGCGGCCGCGTGGCTGCCGCAGACGAACGTGACCTGCGACGGCATTGACGCGGCCGTGAGCGGAACCATCGCCTCGAACAAGCTTTCGTACGTGCAAACGTCGGTGACGGGCACCGGCACGCTGAGCTTCGCATGGTCGGTCGCCGGCAAGGGCGTGCTGAGGCTTTACGACGGCAAGGCCGTGCTGGCGGCGGTCACCAACGCGACGGCGTGGGAGACGCGGACGCTCACCCTGACGCAAAACACCTCGCACACGCTGAAGTGGGAGTTCGCAAGCTTCGGCGGGACGAACAGTTCCGCTTATCTGGATCAGGTGGTCTGGCTGCCGGGCGGCAAGACGGGTGTGGCCGTGACGGCGGCGCCTAACGACGCCAAGGGCGGCACGGCGACCGGCTCGGGCGTGTACTACGCGGGCGCGAAGGTGCCGCTCACGGCAACCGCCAAACCGGGCTGGCTCTTCTCGGGCTGGACGCCGACGAACCTGTTCGCTAAGCCCGCGGCGGCGGCGCAGACGTTGGCGGTGGGCAGCACGCCGACCTCGGCCGTGGCGAACTTCTCGAAGATCCCGATTGTGATGGGCCTGCCGAACCCGCCCGAGGGCGGGACGGTGACGGGCTCGGGCCTCTGCCCGCCCGGCAAGAGCGTGACACTCAAGGCGGCACCTTCGGCGAAGTGGGCCTTCACGAGCTGGTCGGACGGCTCGCAGGCCGCAGTGCGCACGGTGAGCGCAACGGCGGACGTGACGCTCTGCGCGGGCTTCAAACTGATTTCGCAGGTGGCCGCACCGACGGTCGCGGATCCCGGCGCGCAGTCCGCAATGGTGGGCGTGCTGTTCAGCCTGGCGCTCAATGTCGGGTCGGAGTGCCTGCCGACGGTGACGGTGAGCGGGCTGCCCAAGGGACTCGCGTTCAATGCCGCGAATCTGACAATCGGCGGCGTGCCGTCGGCGATTCCCGCCGGCGGCTTGTCCACCGTCACGGTCTCGGCCTCCAATCCGGGAGGAAAGGGCGCGACGGTGGCCTTCGCGATAACGGTGTCGCCGCTGGATGCGAGGGCTCAGGGAACGTTTACGGGCGTGGCTTCGGAAGACCGCACGGGCGACAACGTCGCAAGAGGGCTGCTGAACGCGACGGTGACCGCGCAGGGGGCCTTCAGTGCGAAGGCGGCGGTGCAGTCGGGCGCGGTGAGCTTCACGGGCAAGTCGTGGGACTCGGCGAGCAACGGCGTGTTCCGCGCGACGCTGAAGACGGCGAAGGGCGAGACGCTGTCGTTGGCGCAGGACGCGGCGTCGGCGTGGAACGCGGTCGGGCTGACCGGCGCGCTGACGGGCGGGACGTTCTCGAATGCTGCTCTGTCGGTGTCCGGCCAGCGGAACCCGATGTCGGCCAAGACGTCGGCGGACTACGCGGCCGGGACGAACGCCTTGGCGCGCTACAGGGGCTACTATACGGTCGCCCTGCCGCCGGACGACGTGCTGGAGACCCCGGGCGCGGCGGGCAACGTGCCGCTCGGCAGCGGCTATCTGGCCCTGACGGTCAAGGACGGCGGCGCGGTGGCGCTGGCGGGCAAGCTGGCAGACGGCACCGCGCTGAGCGGTTCGTCGACGCTGATCGTCGGCACGGACGACGCGGCGGGCGAGGCGGCGTACGTGCCGTTCCTCTTCCCGCTCTACAGCGCGAAGGGCGTCTTCACCGGCGTTCTGGAGATCCTGCCGGGTGGTGAGTCGACCGCCGCCAACGCGGCGCTGCCGTCCGGCAACTTCATTCAGGCGTGGTCCTATCCCGGCAAGGCGCCGGCCGCTAAGCCGGCGCAGGCCGAGGACCGCTTCGCGCTGTCGCTGGGGATGTCCGGCGGCTGGTACAATTCTCTGGCGGATCTGCGCGCGCACTATTCGAACGCGGTGTTTTCGGCAGCGGGCGCGGGCGTGTCCAACGTCTACGCCAGCGGCGCGTATACGGCGGCAGTCGGCGTCGTGGATGCCGCGTTGCCGGAGGTCCCCTTGGCGGTCAACCCGGCCACGGGGCTCCTCTCGCTGTCCGCGGGCAAAGCGCCCGTTTACGACACGGCCGCGGGCGCGTACGTTTATGCGCCGACCAACCCGGCGGTCGCGACGTTCAAGCTGACGAAGGCGACGGGAATTTTCTCCGGCGCGTTCAACCTGTACTACGAGTACCGCGACCAGGCGGGCGCGCTCAAGCTGAAGACGGTCTCCGTGGCGCACGAGGGAGCGCTGACGCCGGTGCGGGCGGAGCCCGACGCCGAACCCGCCGGGCAGGGATTCTACCTCGTTCCCGACACGTGGAAGAGTTCGGACGCCAAGCCGGTCGCTTATCCGCTCAAGCGCTCGTATGGCGTGGAGATATACACGAATGATTAGCAGGCAAGCGTTGCCCAGGGATGCGAGTGTATGATGCGGGTCGTCCAGGGCGACATCACGACGCTGGCGGTCGACGCGATCGTCAACGCGGCCAACACGACGTTGCTGGGTGGAGGAGGTGTGGACGGCGCGATCCACCGCGCGGCCGGGCCGGAACTGCTGGCGGAGTGCCGCACGCTGGGCGGCTGCGCGACCGGCGAGGCGAAGAGCACAAAAGGCTACCGCCTGCCCGCGCACTACGTCATTCACACGCCCGGGCCTGTCTGGTCGGGCGGGATTCGCAACGAGCCCGCCCTGCTCGCGGCGTGTTACCGCAACAGCCTCGCGCTGGCCGTGCGGCACGGCTGCCGCAGCGTGGCGTTCCCGTGCATCAGCACAGGTGTCTATGGCTACCCTAAAGAGCTATCTGCGCGGGTCGCTGTGGATACGGTGCTCGGCTTTCTGAACGACCATGAAAAGGCTCCCGAAGTCAGCTTCTGTTGTTTCTCCGAATCGGATTGCCAGATTTATCGGGCATTCGTGCAGGAAACCGGGTGTGCCTAGCCGCCGTGACGTGGCGCGATTTCGCATTTTCTCCAGATGAGTTTTCCGAGCGGTGAAACTGCGTTTGGATGAGGCCGGCGCGCGTATTACGCGATCCGGCCTCACGCGTTTCCGGCGCGTTTCTCTCGCCCCCGAAATATTTTCAAATTCCCGGTTGACGCGGCGGGGGCGGTCTGG
>Ga0073936_10000204_pt1 | contig 86017 bp, 70 predicted proteins | sample AliMusrvi5mmetaG_FD_87041 | JGI IMG/M metagenome (GOLD analysis project Ga0073936, IMG submission 87041) | Freshwater lake bacterial and archeal communities from Alinen Mustajarvi, Finland, to study Microbial Dark Matter (Phase II) - Alinen... | ecosystem: Environmental > Aquatic > Freshwater >... | reverse complement strand
GATCACATCGTTGAAATCCCAAATGAAGCGCGCGCTCTGCTCGGGCGAGCCCAGCGTCAGCTTGGGAACTTCCCTCTTCTTATTGTTTTCGACCACAGTCGTTGCATTCAGCAACGGCAGCCAAGGGATAGGGTCGTAGCCTTTTCGCTTGAGAAACTCCTCGCGAAACGCAGAGGTCCAGTTCTGGTTTCCTGCCTCATAGCTATCCAAGGTCAAATGACGAAACGTCTTGCCTACGGCCGCACCAAGGTGCTCGCGCAGGGGATTGATCACCTGCTCGTAATGGAACTTCGATGCGCTGGCACTCATCTTGTCAACTTCCAACGCCTTGACGTCTTCCGGGCCCGGCTTGGGTACCGATCCCGTCGAGGTGTGGCCGAATCGATAGACGTTCCACTTTCCCGCCGGGGCATTCCAGGTCAGACGCCCGTCTTTGCCCATCTGTTTGCTCAGGTCAAGAATCGACTTGGGATCGATCAGATTCGAATCAGGCACGGCAAGCACGGCGATATCGCGGTAAAAGTCGAGCTTGCCTTTCGGCTGCGGAAGCACTCCGGAAAAGGCAGTTCCTCCATTCACCGGCGTGATGGTGAAAACCACCCTCTGCATGGAAAGCTCTGGCGTCACCCAAGGGCCGCCCGTCGCCGAGTACCCCACGCAATTGTGCATCCCGACTTCCAGCCCAAGCCGCTGCGCCTCGCTCGTGGCAAATTTCACCATCTCCCACCACTTCGGGCTGCGATAAGTAATGTCCGGAAACGGAAGGTTCGCGGTAGGAGCGGCTCCGCCCATCACCGCCGAGGTCAGGTTGAAAATCGTCGCCCCGCCGATGCCGGACGCCTTCATCGCCTCCAGATCCTTGGTGATCCCCTCCTTGCTAATATTAGATCCCATCCAGTGCCACCACACATAAGGCCCCGAGCTCAGTGGAGGACTTTTGAAATCCTCATCCATGGAACCTGCGGTTAAGCTCGCGCAACCGAGGGCAACCAGGGCGAAGGAAGAAATAAGCAGTTTTTTCATGGAGTGAGAAATCAACTCTACAGATCGGGCATGCTGGACTTTTGCGGTTATTTCGCGAGCTGAATCTTGAAGACCACCGCGTGTCGGCATGGCCAAGTTTTGAGCGGCTGGATCACCAGTGCGTCGGCGTCCTGCTTCCAGTCCAGCTTCGCATCGCTGCCAAGCAGCGTGATCCCATCAATTTTCTCCCCGGCCAGCGCCTTGATTTGCACAGGCTCAGTAGGGAGCCCGAGCGCGAAGGCATAGAGCACGTCTCCCTTTTTGGTAAAGCGGATGTCCTTTGAGGTCATCGGAGTTTTCAGATCCCGCGACACGAGCTTCTGTGTGGCAGGTGGAAGACTCGAGATGGGGCGTGGCAGCTGAGAAGGCCCTTCGCCGTAGACTTTCCACGGACGGGTTTCAAAGATCGCCTCGGCGTTGATTTTCATCCACTCCGCAAAGTCCGCCAGCAGAATTTCGCCGTGCTCGTCAATCGTGCCGTCGGCTCGCTGCGGAATGTTCATGAGCAGGTTGCCGTTCTTGCTGACGATGTCGATGAGTGCGTGCAGCATCGTCGTCGAGCTTTTGTGGATGGTGAACAGCTCGTCCGCCGCCATGGACTCGTCCAGGTAGAACCAGCTGGATTCGGACGTGTCGCACTGCCAGGGCTGGGGGGAGATGTCATTGAATTGCTGCCGCTCCAGATCCTTCACGCCTCCCTGCTCGGTTTTGATATTCACGATGCCCTCATTATGGCCGCCGTGATGCTTGATGTTGCTGTTATAAAAATGAGCGATGATCTTATATCCGTGGGTCTCGGCAGACCGCAGAGTGCCGTCGAAATAGAGAAGATCCGGCTGGCACTTGTCCAGAGCATCCTTGATTCGAGCGTAAACGCCGTCATCAAACTCTTTGTTGAGCCATGGCGTGCCAATGGGCGGCATATACAGCGACCAGAATTTTGGATCTTTCGTATCAAACTTGTCATAGACCACGCCGGGATCAGGCGCTTTCTTGGTCCACCCACCCCATTGGCCTCTCCAGAAATAAGATATGTGTGGGTGGAATGAGAGCCCAAATCGGAGCCCCTCTTGCAAAGCGGCCTCACGCCAAATACCCGCAACGTCTTTCTTCGGGCCAATGCGCACCGAGTTCCACTTTGTGTATTTGGAATCGTAACAGTCAAAGTTATCGTGATGCCGACCCATCGCAACGAAGTAGCGCGCCCCCGCCGCCTTGTATTTCTTCATCAGGCCCTGCGGATCCCACTTGGAAGCCGTCCACTCCTTCAGCATATCCTTGTAGCCAGTCGTGGCGGGATCCCCGATGTGCTCGACGTGATACTTGTAGGCGGGCGTTCCAACCTGATACATATCTTGGGCGTAATTTTGGGAAACCCCGCTGATGCATCCCGGCCCCCAGTGCGCCCAGATTCCGAATTTGGCATCCCGGAACCACTCGGGACAGGGGATGACCTTGATCGAATCCGCCGTGGGAGCAACCGGCCCGGCCTCGATCGGCTCAGCGACGACCGCAGCAGTGACCTTGGCAAGATCCAAGTCCTCCTGAGGTCGATCCTCAGCCCATGTCGGCAAGGTCAGCGCGGCGATTCCTGCTGTGACGATCAGTAGATTTCGGAAAGGACGGGATTTCCTAACCTTTTTTCGAAAGAGGCAGACGATTCTCTCCGAAAATCGGCATAGGGCCAATTTCTCGTTGTCCTCTTGCTTTCCTGACCGGTCGGGGGCCGACGGGACGTCGGCTCTACGAACCTTGGCTATTTCAATGGTCTGCGGGATTTCAAGAAATCGTATCATATCGAGGCTTTATTTTCTTGGGGAGGAGATGGGAATTACTGTCACGGCCATGTCTGGGACGGGGCCAATGAACAGATCGGGGCCACCATGCCAGAGAAACGGTTCTCGAGGAATACCATTTCTTGGCCGATATATGCCAATTATTGGCTTTTTATATCGTCTCAGGCCCTTTTAGACATCCGCGGTCACAGAGGAAAGATCACTCATCGATTTCAGAATAGGGTCTCCTGAACGGGCCGCAGGACGACCGGGCCGAACAGTCCGGCAGGGAGCAGCGGTGAATCCTTGATGAAGTAGTTCCATGTTACAAAGGCCTTGCGGCCCTGCGAGGGGCGGGGCTGGCCTTTGACGAACCAGTCGGGATAGGCCATTAAGGGGCGGCCGACTTCTGATTGATCCGGTAAGCCAGCATGGTAGCTTTGGAATTTCCCCCATTCGGCATCGGCCGGTTCTTGTTCGTCGCCAATCAGCCGGTTCGCCCAGGTATTCGTCACGGCGATCTCCAGAGTATTCTCTCCAGATTTGAGGGCGGAGGTGGCATCGAACCGGAAAGGGGCATACCAGCCGACCCCGAGATCGATCCCATTGACCTTCACCGAGGCCAAATTGCTCACCGCGCCGAGATCGAGGATCAGACGTTTTCCGTCGCCCAAAAAATCGGCGGGAACGTTGAATGATTTCCGGTAGGTCGCAGTGCCCGAGAAATACTTGATCGCCGGGTCGCTATTTTCGCTCCACGACTGGAGTTTCGGAAAAGAAACTTTTTCGGGCGCGCCCATACCTGGCGAGAACGAGACATCCCATGGGCCATCGATGGGGAGCGGCTGCAGAGGTTTCACCGAAAAGGGAACCTGTTTTCCAGAAGCGTAGATAACCTGCCCAGCGACACTGTCGGACGTGAGGAGAACCGGTTGCCCGTTCTCATTTGTCGACAGGCTCCAATCGGAAGATCTCTCACCTCCCTGTCCCACCTGCACGCTGACAAGATGGTCTCCAGCCGGCGCAGGGCTTCGAAAGATCACGAAGAGAGATTCCTTGCCGCGCAGACGAAGGGGCACCTCGGTACGTCCCCCAACCTCGCGCCACACTGCGGCCGGAGCGAACGAACCGTCCTCGGCTTGCCAGATCTCCGGCAGCTTTCCCTTCACCCGAAACGAGGGCGACACATCGCACGGAGAGTCACTCCCATTCGAAACAAAGAAGATGTCTGTTTCTCCATCCTTGCGAGCTGCTGTGCGAATGATTTTCTGGTCGGCTTCGCTCATAGTGACAGGCGGAGTGAAGCCGGTCTTTTCCATGAGTTGCGAGAGGCTTCCTGCAAAGACCTTGCCCTGCCCTACGTTGTTCTCGAGCTTCGTGCGCCCATCGGCATCGCCCCAGAGCTCCTCGCCGATCTTGCGCACCTCAGCATCGCAGGCTGGGTAGCCCGAAAGGCTCGGCGAATGAGTCGGTTTATGGCCGGCGATGATCGCGCCTTGGTTGACGAGCTCTTTAAGCTTGAGCGCCACTTCCGGGAGCATGGTATCCCCGTGAGGCAACACAAGAAAGGCATAGCGACGTCCGCTGGGCAGGACGAGTTGCCCCTTCTCCACCCGCACATCACCACGCAAGAGCGCGGCGCGTGGGATGGCGTCGGCGTTCGTGCCAGCGTGATCCAGAGTCAGGAAATCCGCCACCCCTTGGCCGCGTTGGAGAAGCGACTGCGTGCGTGCCAGATATTTGAAATACGCTTTTCCGGGCTCGGCCCACGTCTGGTTGCGACCAAAATGAGTCCCCCACCAGCCCATCCCCATGCCCGGCTTGAAGGCGTCGCCAAACGGCTGATGCACCCAATGGTGGAGAACCAGGCGGTTGACGCCGCTGGCATAGCCGCCATCGCCCGTGGCCTTCAAGAATGCGGGATCTTCGCTGAATTTGCTCACAGCCGGCTTGCCAGTCAGCGCCTCCGCCGCAACAATCCGCCGATCGACCGCGCGCGCCGCAGGAACGATGCTCGGCCCGATGTTGCCATTGCCAGCAGTCCAGAACTCTCCCATCGGGATATCTGACACCGTCGATCCGGCAATTGTGTCGAACGCTCCGCCGTAAGCCTCAAACTGCATCATCAGCCCCGACTCATGCATGATGCGCGCACCCTGCTCAAAGTTATTTTGCTGGTAGAGCTGGGCAATCACATCCTTGAGATCCCATATGAAGCGTGCGCTCTGCTCGGGCGAGCCCAGGGTGAACTTGGGGATTTCTTTCCTAGGATAATGGTCGCCCACGATCGTAACGTCCAGCAAAGGAAGCCAGGGCACAAGATCGTAGCCCTTTCGCTTGAGAAACTCCTCGCGAAACCCAGGGGTCCAGTTCTGCGGGCCCGCCTCATAGCTGTCCAAGGTCAGATGCCGGAATGTCTTGCCCACGGCCGCACCAAGGTGTTCGCGCAGAGGATTGATCACCTGCTCGAAATGGAACTTCGAGGCGCTGGCGCTCATCTTGTCGACTTCCATGGCTTTTTTTACGTCCTCCGGAATCGGACGGGGGCCCGCTCCAGTTGAGGTGTGGCCGAAGCGATAGACGTTCCACTTGCCAGCAGGCGCATTCCAAGTGAGATTCCCGTCCTTGCCCATCTGTTTGCTGAGGTCAATAATCGCCTTGGTATTGATCGGATTCGAATCGGGCACGGCAAGCACGGCGATGTCTCGATAAAAGCCACCTTTGGCTTGCGGCTGCGGAAGCGCTCCGGAAAAGGCAGCCCCCCCATTCACCGGCGTGATGGTGAAAACCACCCTCTGCATGGAAAGCTCTGGCGTCACCCAGGGCCCGCCGGTCGCCGAGTATCCCACGCAATTGTGCATCCCGACTTCCAGCCCGAGCCGCTGCGCCTCGCTCGTGGCAAATTTCACCATCTCCCACCACTTTGGGCTGCGGTAGGTGATATCGGGAAACGGCAGGTTTTTCGTGGGCGCTTCAGAGCTCATCACTGCCGAGGTGAGATTAAAGATCGTAGCCCCGCCGATGCCCGACGCTTTCATCGCCTCCAGATCCTTGGTGATCCCTTCCTTGCTAATATTAGATCCCATCCAATGCCACCAGACATAAGGCCCTACGCTTTGGGGGGGGCTCTTAAAATCCTCCTCCATGGATGCGGCGGTTAAACTTGCCAAACCGAGGGCAAGAAGGGCAAAGGTGGAAATGAGTGATTTGTTCATGGAGTGAGAAAGCTGTTGAGCAGGCCGGGTATGCTGGGATATTTTTGGCTATTTTGCCAACTGAATCTTGAAGACCACCGCGTCTCACGAAGCCGCTTCCTCAACGTCCTGCAACACCGCTGGCAGAATCTGGATCTCCCTCATGCGCGAAGCGCATTGATTTTGGTTTTGAAATCCGTAAGCGTGAGAGCTGAGCCCGGATTGCCGAGAAAATCAGCCCAGCGGTGATCCTGTATATCTTTCTCTTCTTGAGTGACTTCCAGAGAATCAGAATTGGAAGTCCACGCTCACCCATATCTCGTCCACCAATTCCAGCTTTTCGCGGACTGAGAGCGCCTGGATCTGTGGAAGTTCCGCGAGTGTCATGGATCCCCGTTACCACGAAAATCGTGGGAGCCAAGAAAGTATTTTTCTGCCAACGGCCGCCGTCATCGGCACCGAACAGAGGTGGCACGGAAAGCGGAGCCAAAGGGAACCGTTAGCATTTTCTCTTTATTCTTTTTTCTGCATTCGTTCGACTAGTCGGCTTATCTGCTTTGTCTGTCTCCAATACTTCAACTTGAATGACGTCACCAACATTTAGTTTGGAGATGCTCTTCCATCTCAAATGAACATCCTTCTTCGGGTCTTTTCTAGCTGTCAATCCCCCAACTGAATAAAAAATATCACCCTCCAAAACATCCGGTCTGGCTGGAACAGTCTTTCTACCAAGTTTTCCTGAGGCCGAAATAATCGTGTTGAGCACGGCCAAGTCTTCAGCTCCAGCGGTGCAGATATGTTTGCCATTGAGTGATACAGAAAGGGCGATCATATTTTTTTGCAACGTCCCGTTCGCATTATGTTTTTTCCAAGAGCTCTCCCTCCACATATTGGTGGATTAGCCCAGAAATTAGGGCCTGATATGGGAGGCCCTTTTTAAGTGCCTTTCGCTGGATGCCAAGCAAATCATGACTGCTAAGCCGAACGTTGATCCGCCGGTCTTTTTTGAATGTGCTCTCGGATGCCAGCATCAAATCAGAGAGCAGTTTTTTGGATGGCTTCTCAATCTCGATTGCCCCGCTCTCAAGCGCTTCCATCAGTTCATTTTCTTCTGCTTCACTTGTTGGTTTCATCATGTTCCTCCCTGTATCGTTTTGTCATTTTTCGCGAGGGGAAAGCGGTCTTTAGGAAAATCTTCTTTTTATCCTGGACGAAAGGGACCGCAATAATCCGGCCATCAATCGGAATCAGGAAAATCCTCTGATTGGGATATTTTTCTGTATTCCAGTGCGTTGTGACTGCCCAAAGTCTGCCGTCCCCAAGAAGGAGAGCAATCTCCTCGAAAGAGATGCCTCGCTCCCTTTTGATTTTTTCATTCTTTTCTGGATCCCACTCAAAAATCACATTGAACGTGTATGCCTATGCGGCATCCGTGTCAAGCGGCTATTTTTCAACGTCCCCGATCAGGTATCACCACTTGCTTTTGGCACCAAAGGCTGCTCCGCAGCCGACGTGCCAAAAGTGCCGAAGGCATGGGAGTTAGGTGGACAGCCGCGTCGACCTATTTTTTGTCGAGGTGGACAATGGCATTGTAGTTTGCTCCGTTGATCGGAATGGTAAAAGCAATGGGCTTCAGAGTCGACGCTACACTACTCTCAGCATAGCCAAACTCATATTTGCCGGTATCCGTGAGGGAGACTGCCACGGAATACTTGATTCCCTTCTCGGCGGTAGAAGCCGAACTCTTGAGCGCGAAAACAAACTTCTTCCCGTCAAGAATAACACTTGTGGTCCGGATGTCCTCGCTTCCTATAGAAAGGTCTGCTTTGGGTGTGGCTACAAGCTTACCGTCAACCTCAATCGTCGCCCAAGACGTGACCGGTGCCTGAGCAAAAGAAAAGTTGGTGCAGAGTAGGAGGAGAATGACGGAAATCGAGGGTTTCATATTTTTGTCCAGTTCCGCGCGAAGCGCGCTCGTTGGTTTTCCTCAAAACGGGGGGGGGGAAGTCAGGGCAGCGGTCACTCGTCGAGAAGTTGCCAGCGCCGCCCGTCCGGCGAGGTCAGGAGACCAAACGTTGTGTGATCTTTATCGTTCGTCCCCATCAGGATCATCATCCACTGCGACTCATCCTTCCACACAAACGGGGCACCGAACTTCCGAGTCATCCATTTTTGGCGGGGAATCTCAATCGGGCCTTCCAGCTTCCATTTGATGAGATCCGGAGAGGTGGCCAGGGCGAGGTGCTGGGATTCGAGGCCTTCGCTGTAAATCATCGTCCAGTGATCGCCGGTTCGGAAAATCATCGTGTTTTCCACGCCGTCCGGGGCTGAGTCGGAGAACCCGATGAGCGGGGCATCGGGTGTGAGGATTTCCCAATGTTCCAGCTTCGGATCGTGCGTGATCGCGTGGCCGAGGAGATTGCCGCGGATGCTCTTTCCGCTCGCATCGGTGCGAAATCCCGAGCCCACGAAGAAGCAATGAAGCGTGTCGCCATCGACCACGAACGACGGGTCAATCACACGGTCGGCCGTGTTCCATGGCAATTTCGCCGCTTCTTCCAGGAAGAATTTTGGCGCAGACCAGTTGGTCAGATCGCTGGACTCGCTGAAGCAGAGCCGCACGGGCGGCGCGGGGTAGCTCTGGTAGGGCAGCAGCCAGCGTCCGTACCACGACACCACGTCGCCAGGCGATGCAAATCCTTTGGGAGAAATGTCGTGGTCGTTTTCAAAATGGACAAAATCCTTCGTGAAGACGCTGGCGACAACCCAATTGTTAGGATTGCTCCACGCGCCTTTGAGATAGCGCGAATAGAAAAGGTGGCAGCCGTCGGCAGCCTTGAGAACCGAGGGGTCGCGAAGGTTGTCGCGGGTGTCCCAAACCGGGTTTCGCAGCGCAGACAAATCCAGCTTCTGTTGATCGTTTCCCGCCGAGGCTTGAGGCGCATTCCGGGCGAACTCGACGGTGATTTCTTTTCCTTTGGGCAGGGCGATCGCCTTGCTGGCCTGCCCGGAGAAACGCACCTCCACAGACCGGTCCACATCTGAGACGAGCACCGCTCTCACGCTCGAGGCATCCCACGCGAGCTGCCGGATTTCAATCTGGCCGCGTGCGCGAATCCCTTCGATTTTCCCCGCCGGCCAATCCTTTGGCAGAGCCGGCAGCAGCTCGATCCAGCCGGGCTGCGACTCGACAAGCATACGGATCAGCAATAAGGGAAGGCCGCCGCAGAGGTCGGTATTGAAGATGGCTCCCGGGTTGTGAGTGGTCACGAAATTGGGCCGCCAGTAATTGTGCGAGAGCCAGCTCACGACCTCGCCGCAATCATCGGCCTTGTGAAGACTCGCTGTGGCCAATCCCTGCTGGACAATGCCGAACGCCATTTCGCCCGGCGGACGTTCGTCGGGTCTTTTGCCTCCTGCGAACTCCACCCGTCTCACATTGAGCCGGTTCTCGAGCGCCACTTCAAAGGCCCGGAGCAGCGGCGCGTTGGACGCGATCTCCTCGGGCAGACCGTCGTAAAGGGCGTAAAGGTGCGATGCATGGCGATGCGCGTAGTTGTCCTCCAGCAGCGGCGTGCTCCACTCTTTCACGGCTCCCTCCGGGCTGATCTGGTAATCGGGCATTTTCGCCAGGAGCGCGCGCCAGCGCTTGATGTCGTCCGCTCCGACACCCAGCGTTTCGCTAGCGGCGATGCAATTGCGGAGGAGCTCACGTGCGACGCCGATGTCCATCGCGGCATTGATGCACGCCTGCGAGGGATTGTTCGCCGGATGATTTTCGGGAGAATAGCTCGGGCTGAAGAGGATCTTCCCGTCCGGCCCTTCGACGAGAAAATCCTCGTAGAATAAAGCAGCCTCTTTCATGAACGGCAGAGTACGCTCGCGGAGGAACTGCCTGTCGCCGGTATAGAGATAATAGTCGTAAAAGAAATGGGACACCCATCCTGCGCCGCAAGTCCAGAAGGTCATCGGCCAAGTTACATCGAAGTGGTTGTTCAAGCCGGTGCTGCTGGCACGCGAGGGGACATGGATGCCGCGGCAGCCGTAAAGCTGCTTTGCATTCGTTCGAAAATCGTCCATGTGCGCTTCGAGGAAGGAAAAGAACGGCAACAGGCACTCAGCCAGATTGCCAGAGAGATCAGCTCCAATGGCGCATTGCACGTTGCCGTTCAACGTGAAGTCGCCCGACCACGGCGGGCCGTAGGTTCCGCTCCAGATCCCCTGCAAGTTTGGAAAAAGCTCGCCGCTGCTGGAAATGACCGAGTAGCGAGCGGCGTCAAATTCTTTTTCCAACAAGGCCGCCGGATATTTCACGTCGCGGGATTTCGCCAGCAATTCCTCCGAAGTCAGATTGCGATCCGCGCCGCCGCCGAGATCGAGCCGGGCACGGGCGAACAGCTCACCGTGAACCTTCGTATGGCGCGCAAGTAGCTCGCTAAAGTCCCGCTGGATCTCGGACAAGCCCGCTTTCAATGGAGAAATTTGCGATTTGGAGAAATCTTTAAGCATCGCGATGCGGGTGAGCACCAATACCTCATCAGCTCCCCGCACGATCATTTTACCATTCTCGCATTTGCATGTTCCGCCGCGTGTCACCACCCGCGCCACGCCTTCGTAGCCTTGCAGGCTCCCCGGCCAGTCTTTGCGAAAGCTGCAGCGATAGGTCAACCAGCCGTCCTCCGCCGAGGCGATCGTCTCTTTGACCCCTTCCTTGAACGCCTTCTCCGCGCCCCAGCCGCCCTGGCCCTTCGGCTCGCGGGGAGTGAGCTGCAAATCGCAATCGACCGTGCCCGCCTTCGGGCCTTTGATCCGAAGCACGACCACGTCATCCGGACGCGAGACAAACAATTGCCTTTGAAACGCCCCGCGCTCATCGCTCCAACTCACCGCCGCAACACCCGTGGCAAAATCCACCGACCGCAAATAATTTCCGACCGTGGCGTTCCCAACCATTTTCACGCGCACGTCAAACGCGGGCACGAACGGATCGGTCCACCGCTTGCCTGCGTAGCCGGACTTCTTCGACAGCTCGACGACAAAATCGGCGGCGCGTTGATATTCCCCAGCAGCGAGCATCTGGCGAATTTCCTTGAGATGGCTCGCCGTATCCACGGGCGGCAGAGGCTCATGGAGGGGCATGAACAGCCGGGCGTGGTTGAGCACGATCGTTTCGTCCAGCGGCTGGCCGTATACCAGCGCACCAAATTTCCCATTGCCGCTGATAAGCGCATTTTCCCAATTGGTCGCAGGCTGCGAGCTGACAAAGCCCCGGTCGGGAGCCGCAGGCTGACCTACTGGCGAGGCAGCCGAACCACTGGAGGTGGACTGCGCAACGCTGGATCCGACTGATAGAATAGCTGCCAGAATGGCTAAGCTGATGATGTTTCCTCGTTTCATGAATGGTTCCTTCTTTGTTTCATTGTCTGCTGATCATTCCCTGACCGACAGGTTCTTAAAATACACCGGAGCGCCATCGGCCGCGTAGCTGCCGAGCCGGACGAATCGGAAGCCGTGAACGAATTCCACGGCTTTGACACGCGACTGCGCGGTCTTCCCGCTTGTCAGATCCCGGACAGTGATGGTCACGAATCCTTCTTGCGAAGCGTCAATCGTCAGCTGCGTCCAGCCGTCAGACTTTGTCAGCCCATCCCCGATGGGGCGCCATTCGGGGACGAGGCCGTTGAATTGCTCTGCTCCGTCGAGGGTGTAAAACTGAAAGGCAGGCGTGCCGTTGAGCCCGGCCATCACTCCGTGGTATCGGGCCTTCTCGGCGAAGCGATTGGCAGTTACATCGTCGTAAAGAATTTCGAGAACCCCGCTGGCCGCAGCCGCATCGGCACGAAGTTCGACGCTGACGATCCCACGAACGGGTCGGCCGAAATCATAGCTGATCAGCGACTGCGGGGCCGTCTTGTACGCGCCATTTTCCACAATCGGGTCGGCTGCAAAGACCGCCTTCTGCCAGATTCCGGGGTTGCCAGGCTTGTTGGTCAGGGGAATGGGAAGCGACCCGAAACTTTCCGAAAGCTCCAGTTTTTTCACGCTGGGCGGGACGACCTGCGCCGGGAGATGAACGCGATATATTTTGTCCCCGGTGACTTTCACATCGGCGAGTACGCCATTGTGCAAACGCCCTTCCACGACCGTCTGACGCGGAGCGTGGAGCTTAAAGTCCACGTCCCAATCCATTGGCCAGGCAGGGAGCAGATAGAGGTCGTCGCCATTTTCCTGGAGCAACATATCCTGCAGACCGATCATGCCTGAGCCGCCCCAATTGTGATCCGGCGCGTAGTCGAAGCCCGGACCCCAGAACGCCGGGAACCGTCGGCCGGAGTCTGTCAGCTTGGCAATGGCGTAGAATTTCGCCTCGTCGGTGAGCCCCATCCGCGCGCAGAAAATCCCACACTGGAACCAGCTAATGTAGCCTTTGTCATTTACGATGCCCGGGCCGCCGAGCTGCCAACAGTTGATCGCATCGTCGAGGTCGGGCTTGCCGATACCGTAGGTGCCGTAGGGAAAGAGCGGATAGAGTTGCGGAATTTCTCCGTTGCGACGACGTCCGTATTTCTCGGCAGGCACCAGCAGCCGCTTTCCGTTGACGGTCGCGAAATTCACTGGCGCAGGAAGACGGTCGAGCATCACGCGCCATTTGCTTTTGTGGCCCAGCGGCACCAGCGCGTCGGGAAGATCCAGCAGGCCGCGCAACGTCACGCTCAAGCCGGTGAGCACGTCGGTCGGGTTGGTGCAGCCTTCGTAGGTTTCCAGCGCCTTCGAAGGCTCGATGACCAGCTTGCCGCGCTCGTCAAAGGGTTTGCCTGTTCGCTGTTGGCATCGGAATTGGTAGTGCTCGTTGAAAAACGTCAGCACGCTTTCGATGTAAGGAATATAGCGTGCGATATCGGTGCCGGCATAGCGGCGAAGTGCGAGCATCATCCAGGCGAACTCGATCTCGCTGGTGTAATAGTGCTGGTGGAGGTCGGCTCCGGTCAGCCCCGGCTCGAGGTCTGCGGGGCGCTTGTGTGGGCCTTCGTCCCCCCAATAAGTCCAGCCGGAAGGCAGGCCAAAGCATTCGGTCTGATCCACGAGACACGCGCCATCATGCCCCCAGTACGTGCGGCTTCGCAGTTCGGCATTTTTCATCATGCGCAGGTAGAAGTCGAACTGCGGGCGCATCATGTCCCCGTCGCCGCTCTTGAGCATCGGCCAATAAACCAGCCGCTGGTTTTGTCCGGTATGGTTGGTGCCACCCCATGCACGGCTGTCGGGAGTGCCGCCGCCGCCGGGCTTGAGGAAGTTGATGAACTCAGGATCAAAGGTAAAAAATCCGCCGTTGAACGGCGCGTCGCCGTTGGCATTGCAGCCGAGCATGTAGCGGAACAGCTGGTAATTTCGGCCGACCTGCCACGCGGCAGACGTCGTGGGAGCGTTGGGAGCAATCACGATGTGGCTTCGGTTCCAGAAACTGCGCCACCAAGCGGCGGTTTGTGCGCGCGCATCGCTCGCCGTTGTTTTGGCCTCGGTGAGCTGCTGCTGCAGGCCGCGCCGCCAGTCCGCCGGCGTTTCGCTCTGCGCCGTGTGCAGAACCAGCCTCAGCTCTTGACGGATCCGGGGCTGTGCGCTCTGCAACTTCCAGGCGCGAAATTCCGTGCCGGCGTATTTGCCGGTGTTCGGTTCGCCGCCGACCGGCACAAAGCCCTCGCCGACCATGAGCCCGCCCGAGGTCAGGTTTTTCAAAGGATTCCAAAGCTGAGCCTTCACCCCGTCGAGCTTCTGCTGCACGACGAGCGTGTCGAAGAGACCGGCCGCAGGATTCCGATGAGAGAACAACACCGCGCCGTTCTCGACCCGCACATCATCTGCGACGACGACCGGCCGATCCTTCTGTTTGCTCCACGTGACATCGCCGGGGAACCTCTGCGCCATGCGCCACGATTCGTAGCTCGCCGTCGCGCGCAGCGGCTTCGTGCCGTTGATTTCCAGATGCACCACCGGTCGCCGCACATCGGCCCAAAGCCTCAACGTTGCGGCCACATCACCAGACTTGCCGAAGATTTCCACGCAGCCATCCCTCAGTTTTAATTCCTGCCGGAACTCGCCACCGTCCGCAAAGGGGTTCGGATCCAGCCGCAGGCGGAAGCGACCGGCCTTCAGGCAGGTGCCATACTCATCGTAAGCACCGGGCCGCTGCACATAGAAAAGCACATCGCCATTCTCGACCCAAACATTCATGCACACATCCCCTCCCCCGCACGGCATGGACTCGCCGGAGTTTTTGCTCTGCGATGTCCAAGCGATATTGTAGGCGTCCAGCCAGGCTAGATCTTCCGCAGGCTGAGCGGCGGCTTGCAGCGAGGCCAGCACCGTCAACAGCAAGATGGCGCAAGCGATCTTCATCCAGCACATCATTCAATGCACAGCAGCAGGCACCGGAGCCGGCGGGATGGGGACGTCCGCGGCATGCTCGGATGGTTTCCAAAGCGTCGATCCGGCAACCCACGGTTTGACTCCGTAAGGAAATGCGCCGAGATCAGGCGGCTGACCACCTTCGTCCACGGCGTACGGCGGGTGCGCAATACCAGCGTGGCGGGCGGGCGACCCGGCCTGCAACTCAAAGTGCGTGCCGGGAACAAACAACGGATCGGTGTTGGGCGGCAGGTTGTGGGTGGCCTTTGCCCCGATTCCCGGTCTGGCGTTTGTCCGGAAGATATTGTTGGCGATGAGGGTCTGCGCCGTTTGGCATTTTGGCCAGCCGTAGCTCACCTTGGTGCCGCTGAGAGTGTTGTTGAGAACAAGAATATTGCTGGTCGTTTCATCCGGACGGGTATTGACAATCAGGCCAACATTCACATTCCAAGCGGCATTGTGATCGATCACATAGTTGGAACCGCCGTTGTCGATGTAGATCCCCTTGCTGTTGTTGTCGCGGGGGGCACCGCTGCTGGGGCCATCGGAATCGTGCGCCAGATTGTGAGAAATCCGGGTGCCGGTGCCGTTGGTTGATGCCGCATAAATTCCCCCGAAATCCGTGACCTGAATCCCCCCACCCCACACATCATTGTACTCGACCAGTCCGGCCTGGAGCTTGCCGATATCGATCATCCGATGCCCGACGCGGAAAATCGTATTGTGGGAAATGGTCGCACCGCGGGCACCTGCGCCGGTATTGATGCCCGCACCGACGCCGCCGGAGTAATCCACGTCGTGAATGATATTATTGGAAACGGTATTATTCACCCCGAGAAGAGAGACCCCGTTGCCAGCGCTGAAGGCGATCGTGCTGTTGCGAAGCGCATTCGAGGTTCCGTTCAGAATGATGCCGGAATCAGCCAGTCCGGTTCTCCACCGAACCAATGTGCTGAAATGCGAGGGGTAGCTGACGTCGAGCCCGTCGAGCTCGATGTGGTTGCTGGCGGCATCGGTGATGATCGTGGAGGCAAAAAGCTGCAGTCCGCGAACGACGACATTGGACTTTCCTCGAAGGTCGAAGGCATACGGCCGGGCTTTGAACTCAACGAGGTGCTTGGCCGGGCTGTCGGTGCCGGGAGGCCGGAAATGGAGCACTTGTGCAGCGGGATTGTGGAACCATTCGCCTGGCGCATCCAGCTCGGAAAGCTTTCCAAAAAGAAAGAACGGGTTCCCGGCGATAGGCCGGTAATGCTCCCCCTCATGGAACTTGAAGGAAACCCAGCCAGGCCCGGACGCCATAACCGTCGCAGTTTCCGACATCCAGATCTTGCCAACGGCGACATGCAGCGTGGCTCCGACCCAGTAGTTGGGCACCTGCTTCAACGCCTCATGATGAAGCGTGCCGATTGCTTTAGCACCTTCTCCAGTGTAATTCCCCGTCGCCGCCATTAGGAACGCCGGGTGCGACAAGTCGGACGAAGGGTTGGGAAACTGCGCCTCGCTCATCATCTGTCCGTCCAAAAACAACTGATTTCCGTCTCCCAGATGCATGGGCACAGCCGCGCGGAAGATCTGCTTGGTGTCCAGTTGCCACGTTCGCTCCGGAACCACGTCCGCCCCGCTCACAATGACGGCATCCTTTTCGTAGTTTTGAAAAGTGATCGGCCGACCGGCTTCGCCCGAGTTTTGAGGCGCCACCGTATCCCGATACGTCCCGGCGTGGATGAGCACGGTGTCCCCTGGACGCGCGACCTTCGCCGCCCGCTGGATCGTTTTGAACGGTTGCGCCGGCGAGCCGGGGTTCGTATCCGAGCCTTTCGTTGCGACGTGAAAGGTTCCGGCGAACGCCCAAGTCGGCAGCAGGGATGCGAGCGAGAGAAGAAGGTGTTTCATAGGGGAACCTCTAAAAAGTCGGAAGGAACGGCAGCGGGTCATAGATAAAACGCTCTATGAGTGAAGAGCAAGCGCGGTTGCGGCTGATCTTTCGTTGAAGCGGCCAGCGTCGGGTCAACGGCTCGCGCCCCGGCAAATTCCTTTGCGCGGGCCGGGAAAACAGCATAATGGGCGGCATGACAAATGAAGCCGCATTTTCCCTGGGCAAACTCAAGAGTCGCGCTCAACTCCTTAAGCCGACAATCCGGCTTGGGAAAGCGGGGGCCACGCCGGAATTTCTTGCGGCATTCCATGAGACGCTGGACAGCCTGCACTTGGTGAAGCTGCGCTTCGAGGGAAAAAAAGACGAACGCAAGACGCTGTCAAAAGAGTTGGCCGCGAAAACCGGAAGCCTCCTCGTCCAGCAGGTCGGGCACACGGCGGTCTATTTTCGCAAGCCGAATTGAAAGCAATGGGGAATCTACCGCTTCGGAGGGAAAAGAATTTTAAACCGGTGATCGATCCTTCCCCCACGGTTCACGAAAAATTTCCGCAACTCCTCGGTATAATAGATCCCGTCCGGCTGCGGGTTCAGGGAGAGGTAAACGCGCCCGCCGGGGAGGAGATGGCGCTCGGCGTCATTTAGGAAATAGTCCCATTCGGCCGGCCCCCAGGGCTGCGGCTTGCTGTGCTCGTTGAACATGATTTGGAACGCCGTCACGAAATCATATTTCTGGCCCGTCTCCGGGAGGGGTTGGAATTTCTCCACCCGGTGCATCGCCCGTTTCAAGCCGAGGAGCCGGAACATCTCCCCGTAAAACTCGGGCTCTGGAAGATCAAGGCCAAACCCGGAGTGCCCCAATACCTTGCAGACGAAAAGGAAATAACCAGCGCCGGATCCCACATCGAGAATGCGCAGCGGGCGGGGCGATCGGTCGATCCCGATATCCTGCACCCGTCCGATATTGGCCACAAGATAGGTCTCGGCATCGGCATACTTCGGCCACTTGTCCGTCTTGTGCTTCACGCCATAGGCCTCCCGGATTCGCTGGAGTTCTCCAGGGTTGATCTCCTTTAAGAAACGCTCGACCGGAAGCGGATGGAGCTTTCTCGACAGCGACCGCCTCACACTGAGGATTAGGGAGCCGGGATCCTTGAGTTTGGCAAGCTTGTGGGAAATTTTCATCTCAATCAGTCGTCTGACTCTGATGAAATGGTTTCAAATGTCGAGAGCGTTTGCATCCTCATTTCGTTTTCTCATGTCTTTTTGTGCCTGTTTGTGGTCATTTCAACTGCGGTGTTTCAGTATGAGAACACTCTTTACCATGACCACAGCAGGAGCGTTGGCGGTGACCGCCGCGGCATCGGATTCGCTTTTTTTCGTCGGCACCTACACAAAAGGAGTTCCGAGCGAAGGCATCTATGCCGGGCGTTTGAACACGAGAACCGGCGAACTTGGCGCGGTGGCTCTCGCCGGCAAGGCGGAGGATCCGTCATTTCTCGCCCTCTCGCCCGATTCCAAGTTTCTCTACGCCTGCTCGTCGGAAAAGAACGGATCGGTCGTCGCTTTCCGCATCGACTCTCCGACCAGCCTTGTCCGGCTCAACGAGCGGGAGGCGGGAGGCAAGGGGCTTTGTCATGTCAGTGTTGATGCCGAAGGGCTCAATGTGCTCGCTGCAAGCTATCATGGGGGAACGATCTTCTGCTTCCCCATCCGCGCGGATGGATCGCTCGGGGAGACGACCGCCACGATTGCATTTACGGGCACAGGTCTTGATCCCAAACGCCAGCAAAAGCCCTACGCGCACTCGATCTACACGGATCCGCAAGACCGTTTCGTTTATGCCTGCGATCTCGGAACCGACAGCATTTGGACATTTGCTTTCGATCCGGGCAAGGGAACGCTCACGCCGACGGCTCCGCCCGCCGCCAAAGTGCCGCCCGGCGGCGGTCCCCGCCATCTCGCCTTGCACCCGGACGGCGGATTTGCCTACGCGAATAATGAAATGGGACTGAGCGTCACGGCGTTCAGCCGGAACCAGAAAACCGGAATCCTTTCGCCAATCCAGACCGTCCCAACCCTGCCGCCAGGGGCAATGGAAGACGGCGTGACCACTGCGGAAATTCAATGCCACCCGAATGGAAAATGGCTCTACGTCTCGAATCGAGGGCATGACTCGATTGCCATCTTTTCCATCGGTTCGGACGGAAAGCTGACCCGCATCGGAACCGCGCCCTGCGGTGTCAAAGTGCCGCGCGGATTTTCGATCGACCCCAGCGGACGCTGGCTGGTCGTCGGTGGCCAAAACGACAACCGGCTCACCGTCCTGAAAATCGACCCTGCGAGCGGCCAGCTTTCTCCCACCGGCCATTATACGGAAGTCGGCTCTCCGGTTTGCGTGCTGTTCCCCGGAACCCGCAGATAAACCTAAAAGGGAAAATGGGAATTAGCCACGGAGGTCACAGAGAGCACAGAGGGAGGAATATAAAGGATATTGAAGGCTTGATGTGGAATCACCTTTTGAGAAAGCCCTCCATTTGCCTTGTGTGGTTTGGCAAACCCCAGCCTCTCTTTTGTTTGCACTCCGTGTTCTCCGTGATCTTCGTGGTTCATTTCGGTTTTTAGGATAAAACAGCACGGAGAAGTCGCTACTCCTTCCCGCACACCGCCTGCCTATTGCAAACATCGGCACAGCGTCCGCACTGCACGCATTGATAGGAGGAGATCACCACTGTTTTTCCGTCCGCAGAGCGACGGATGGCCTGCACCGGGCATTCCTTCATGCAACGTTCGCACTGGATGCAGGCGTTCGCGTCAATTTCGCGCCGCCAGAAGCCCACAGAGGCCAGCAATCCCAGAAGGACGCTGTAGGGACAAACATAGCGGCAAAACACACGCGGGATATACCATCCGACAAGCAAGGCCAGCAGGAGAATCGCCCACGCCATGCCACCACCAACCAGAATCCAACCCGGTTCGGCATAGCCCGCGGTGAACAATGCGGTCAGTTTCTGAACGAACGCGTGCCCTTGGAAAAAAAGCGGTTTGTAAGGGTCGAGTTGACAGGGCAGAAACCCGTGCGCGAACCACACCTCTCCAGCCGTTGCCAACAGTATGAGAACAGGCAACGCCAGCAGAACGCGATGCAGCCCGGGAGAGACGCGCACCTCTTCCCGGCTTCGCGAAAGCAGGTGCTGCACCGCACCCAGCGGGCAGACAGCACCGCAAAAGACCCGTCCGCTTGCCAACGCCACGATCAGCGGCACTAGAAAAAGTCCCATCGTTGCCAGCCCGACCAATTCCGGACGCGCAATGCCGAGAAGAACATTGGCCGTAGCTCCCACCGGGCAAATGCACCCCCCGCGTATCAGCCCCAAATAGAGCAGGGCCACCCCCAACTGCGCCGAGATCCATCGTGCCGGGCGATGGGTACGCACGAGCCACACCCCGCTCAAAAGCAAGCCGACGACCACTGCCACGTCGGCATAAAACCATCCCCGGGCCGGCGAAGGGTATTCCTGCGGGATAGCATGATCCCGGTAGGCTTGAATTTCGGGGCCGGAAGCCCGACCCGGATCAAAGTCCTCCGCAAGCGCCGACCCGGAAACGGCAAGTATGGCCAACACCGTCAAACACGCTGTAAAATTCCACCACCGGATTGACGAAATCGTGGGAGCTTCCGTTTCTGGCATTACGATGTTTGTTCCAGCCGGTATTCGCCCCTGAAGTCATCCGCCGGATAGAGCGGAACGCGTTCGATCGCCTTGCTCGGGCAGGCGTGCACGATGGCACACTCGTTGCAGCCGAGACAAAGATCGGGACGGATGATCAGAAACATGGATTTGTTGCCATGGAGATTGCACTGGCGCGCACAAAGCGCACAGCCGTTGCAACGGTCGGCATCAATGGAATAGCGGTAGGCGCCGTCAATGCCTCCCAATAAATGTGTGCGCTCCACGGCGCGCTGGGGGCAGACGAGCTTGTCGGTTGTTGCAATCAGGGGGCTCGCCACCTTCAGATCGCAAAGGTGGCCATAGCAGGCGACACAATTGGAACATTTTTTTTGGTCATTGACCGCCTTGACCGCCGAGGGCTGGCGCACGCAGGCGGTTGCACAGAGCCCGCAGTAGGTACACGCATCGGCGTTAACCTGCCAGCCGTAGCGATGGGGGGGCTGGACAAACTCAGCATCCCGGCTGCCGCCGCCCAACACCCGCACCGCCACGCCGGACAAGGCCGCCACGCCGAACGCACGGCCCAAGCGAATAAGAAAATGCCGTCGCGTTGTTTCAGGGCTCATGGCATGGCGCGCGGGACTTTCCACGAGGCCGGCGTCACAAATCCTCCCCCGCTCATCGACGCGGGCAATGCCTCGCTGGAAAGCTCGACCAGTGCATGCTGGACGCGTGAGGCGTCTTCCGGCGAGAGGCGTTTGAGATCAACGATGAAGCTCGTGAGGGGAATCTTTTCCGTCCGCCCGAGCACGCGCCACGCATCCGGAGTGGTCACGTCCACCGCGCAGTCGGCCGTGAGCGCGTAGTTACTGATCACAGCGGCATCGACTTTGCCTTTCATCAGCAGGTCGAGACACTCGAGGCAGCTCGCTTTTTCCACGAGCAAATCAGCCGGAACATTGATGCCCTCCCTGTCAAAAAGTTTGAGCACGCCCTGATGCTTTTCATAGGCATCAGGCTGGCCATAGGCCACGCGCCGTCCGGAAATGCCCGCGAGCGTTTTGATGGGGGAACCCTTCGGCACAATAACAGTTCCCCACAAGCCGGGATCGCCATGAATATCCTGCAGGTCGGCAATGCGGGCCATCTGTGCGCTTCGTCCTCCGGCATTGCGAAAAACGAGCCACGGCTTGCACAGGACGGCGTCGAACTTTCCGTCGAGAAACGCCTTGTCCAAATCGTAAGGCTCGATGAAGTAAACGAACTCCAAATCGATCTTGTAACGTTCCTTGAGAGCGCGGCAAAACTCGCCGAACTGCCGGGTGGCAATTTGCTCAATACATTTGCAGGAGCTGTCCTTGCAATAGACATCGTTGACCCCGACGGTCAGTTTGATCGGGGATTGTCCGGACGCCTGCCCTGCGCCTTGTGAGCGAAGGGCGGTTTCGCTCTCCGCCGGTCTGGCCGCCAACATTCCAACGACCAGAAGAAAACCGAAACAGCACGCCACGATTTTTCTCATAGCCTCTCAACTCCGGATTTACGACTTCGGGACGTATTGCAGAACGAAGTGTTGTGATGCGGCGTTATTCACGCCGAGATAGATGCGGCCCTTCGGATCTGCAACGACTGCAACGCGGTCGCAACCCTTGGTCAGCGACTGCAAATCCGCGAACGGAAACACCAGCTTGCCCTGCGGCGTGTAGGTCTTCACCCGTGACGGATCCTTTTCAACGACGACCAGGTTGCCATCGGGAAGAACCGCTGCGCTGACCGGGTTGCAGCAGCCTTGAAAATCCTGCATGTCGGGCCCACGCTTGCCAAAGGCAAATTTGATTTCGCCGGTTGGCGAGTATCGCTCCAGCAAGAACGCCCCCATATTGCCGATGAGGACATCTCCGGTCTTGGGATCCACCGCAAAATCCAGGAGCCCGCAGCACAGGCGCAAATCTTTTCCAATGGATGCCAGCGGGCTGCCGGTTTTCGCATCAAAGACCTGCACCTTGTGCGTGCCGCCGAAGTCGGCAGCGTAGATTTTCCCGGCCACCACTTTCGCGTTGACCACGTCCTTGAGGCCCTGCAAATCCAGATCGCCGATCAGCGTCCCGTCCCAAGAAAACTTTTTGCAAAGCGCACCGATGGGAACCTGGATTTTGAATTTGCGCCCGTTGTTTTCGAGTTCCTTCACCCCGGTCTTTTTCGAGAAGACATAGATCGTCTCCCCCTCCACGGCCACCGCGGAGATGCCCTTGAACCCCGGATCAAAACTGCGCACGCTCTCTTCCTTGGACGGATCGAAAATGAACACTTTGTCCCCCGCAGCCACGACGAGGAAACCATCCTTGCCAATGGCCAACGATGTGATCTCCGGCAGGCGGGCCTGCTTGCCATAGGACAAACCGGACACGTATTCCGAATTGGCCGCCGCATGCGAGACGAGCGATTGGACAAGGCTGGCGGCCAGTACCGTAAAACAAAACAGCTTTTTCATATTTGGCGAGGGAACATTTGTAACCGTGATTCTCAATAAACAGAGCAAAGAATCAAGACAGGATTTGAACAAAACCCAGTCCGGTAAAAGAGACGGAAAGCAGGCCATTTCGCCCGGCTAATACCAAACACACACCGGCAAAAAGTCGGGCACCTCGGCGATGTGCCTCTACCACATGACCGGCAGGGATGGCTCGCCGAGCCGTCCGGCGAATTCCACCGGTTTCATTGAGAAATTTTAAATGGTGTGACAGGCATCCCATCACGGACAAATCGCTCAGGCCACCGGCGGGCACGAACAGACGATGTGGCGGTCGCCATAGACATTGTCGATCCGGGCGACGGACGGCCAGAACTTGTGTTCGCGCAGCCACGGCGCCGGCCAGGCGGCCTGCGAGCGCGGATACGGGCGATCCCAAGCGTCGGAGGTCACAGCGGCGGCGGTGTGCGGCGCATTTTTGAGCGGGTTGTTCGCGCGGTCGAGCATCCCGCTCTCGACGGCATGGAGTTCGGAGTGAATCACAATCATGGCATCGCAGAACCGGTCGAGTTCGGCACGGGATTCGCTTTCGGTCGGCTCGACCATGAGCGTGCCGACGACCGGCCAACTCATCGTCGGGGCATGAAATCCAAAATCCATGAGCCGTTTGGCCACATCCTCGACTTCGATGCCGGCGCGTTGTTTCCACTCGCGCAAATCGAGAATGCATTCGTGGGCGACCCGACCGCGCACGCCTTTGTAGAGGACGGGGAAAAATTTTTCCAGTCGGGCGGCGATGTAGTTGGCGTTGAGGATGGCCACTGCCGTGGCATCGCGCAAACCGCGCGGCCCCATCATGGCGATATACATCCAACTGATCACCAGGATCCCCGCACTGCCAAGCGGAGCCTGGGAAACCGGCCCCGCAGGGTCATTATCCCGGAGCGGATGTCCGGGAAGAAAAGGCACCAGGTGCGAAGCCACCCCGATCGGACCGACTCCCGGGCCACCGCCGCCGTGCGGAATACAAAATGTTTTATGGAGATTGAGATGGCAGACGTCCGCGCCGATGTCGCCGGGCCGGCAGAGCCCGACCTGCGCGTTCAGGTTCGCGCCATCCATATAAACCTGTCCGCCGGCCTCATGAACGATCCCGCACAACTCGCGGATCCCCTCCTCGAAAACGCCATGCGTCGAGGGATAGGTGACCATGACTGCGGCCAGCACATCACGGTGCAGGCCGGCTTTGGCACGGAGATCTGACAGATCGATATTCCCCACGGCATCGCATGCGACCGGAACCACGCGCATCCCGGCCATGACCGCACTGGCGGGGTTCGTCCCGTGCGCGGAAGTTGGGATCAGACAAACCTCGCGACCGAAATCCTTCCGCGACCGGTGATAGGCGCGGATCGCGAGGAGCCCGGCATATTCGCCCTGCGAGCCCGCATTTGGCTGAAGCGAAACGGCGGCGAACCCGGTGATCTCGCCGAGCCACGTTTCAAGCTGGGCTGCCATTTCGGCATAGCCTGCCGCCTGCTCGGCTGGCGCAAACGGATGGAGATGCGAGACGGTTTCCCATGTGACCGGCAGCATCTCTGACGTGGCATTGAGCTTCATCGTGCAGGAACCGAGCGGGATCATCGATGTCGTGAGCGAAAGATCCTTCGCCTCGAGCCGGCGGATATAGCGCAGCATTTCCGTCTCGGTGTGGTGGGAACGAAAAACCGGATGCGTCAGGAAATCCGAGGTGCGCCAATGGGCATCGCCGAGCACTTCCTCGGCCTCGTAGGGCAGATCGTCCTTCGATCCGCCGAAAATTTCGATCAGGCCTCCAATGTCCCCGGTTGTTTCATCCAGCGCGATGGCGACGGCGTGGTTGTCGATCTTGCGGATGTTGATTCCGGCGGCTGCCGCCCGTGCGATGAGTTCGTCGGCCGGGCGGCTTTCGAGCCAGACACGGATGGTATCAAAGAACGGTCCCGGATGCACCGCGAAGCCGAGCTGCTGGAGCGTCCCCGCAAGGCGCAATGCCTGCTGATGGATGCCGGTCGCGATCGCGCGGAGTCCGGCCGGCCCATGATAAACGGCATACATCGACGCCATGACAGCGAGAAGAACCTGGGCGGTGCAGATGTTGCTGGTGGCCTTCTCCCGGCGGATGTGCTGCTCGCGCGTCTGGAGCGTTAGGCGCAGCGCCGGCCGGCCTTCGGCATCTTTGGAAACGCCGACAAGGCGTCCGGGCATCCGGCGCTTGTGTTCATCGCGCGTGGCCAGAAAGGCGGCGTGCGGGCCGCCGAATCCAAGCGGCACGCCGAAACGCTGGGAAGATCCTATGACAATATCCGCCCCAAGTTCACCGGGAGGCTTGATGAGCGTGAGCGCCAGCAAGTCTGTCGCGACGACCGCAAGCGCTCCGGATTCATGAACGCGGGAAACCAATGCGCCCAGATCGCAGAGCGTGCCATCGGTCGCCGGATATTGGAAAAGCGCGCCGAAGACGGCCTCCTGCGGGATGGATTCCGCCGGACCGGTGAGAATGCGGATGCCGAGCGGTTCCGCACGCGTGCACAAGATCGCAATCGTCTGCGGGTGGCAGTGGTCGGCGACAAAAAAGGCCCCGCCGCCTTTGATGTCGTGGCAGAGGGTCATGGCCTCGGCGGCGGCGGTGGCTTCGTCGAGCAGCGAGGCGTTGGAGATCTGCATTCCGGTGAGGTCGCAGACCATGGTTTGAAAGTTCAGCAGCGCTTCAAGCCGACCCTGCGCGATCTCCGCCTGATACGGCGTGTAGGCGGTATACCAACCCGGATTTTCCAGGATATTCCGGCGGATCACGGCCGGAGTGAACGTGCCATGGTAGCCCAGCCCGAGATACGAACTGGCGATGGTATTGCGTCCCATGATGCGCCCCAAGTCCGCCAGGGCGGCTTCTTCCGAACGGGCTTCCGGCAGGAGAAGCTCGCGATCAAGTCGGATCGACGCCGGAACGGTTTCCTTGAGCAACGCCTCAAGGGTGGGTGCCCCCACGACCTTGAGCATGTCCTGCACTTCCGCCTCCGAAGGCCCGACATGGCGCGAGGAAAAGGCGGTCATTATCCGATTTGCGAACGGTAGGCTGCCGGATCCTTGAGCGCCCCGAGCTCGGCGGGGTTCGCGATGCGGATTTTGTAAATCCAGCCGGCACCGAACGGATCGGTGTTCAGAAGGGCGGGATACTGATCGAGAGCGGGATTGCGCTCGATGACCTCGCCGCTCACCGGCGAGTAGATGTCGCTCGCGGCTTTGACCGATTCCACCACGGCGGCAACTTCCCCGGCGGACACTTTTTTTCCAACCGCGGGCGGTTCGGCAAAGACAATATCGGTGAGTTCGGCTTGCGCGTGATCGGTGATGCCGACGGTGCCGGTATCCCCTTCAACAAGGATCCATTCATGGCTTTCGGCGTAACGGAGATTTTCAGGAACATTCATGCTTTCTTGTGGTAAAAGGGTTTTTTGTGAACGCAAGCGCGGAATTTGCGGCCGCGCACCTCGATTTCGACTTCCTGTCCGGGCTTGGCAAACGCCGCAGGCAGGTAGGCCATGGCAATCCCGCATCCCAGCGAAGGGGAAAGCGCCCCGCTGGTCGTCTCGGTGACGGCTTCGCCATTGACCCATACCGGGTAATGCGGCCGGATCGGCGGAGATTTTTCCACGACCTTCAACGCGACAAGACGCGTCGGCACCCCGCCGGCTTTCTGATCAATGAGAGCGGATTTTCCGATGAATTTCTGCTTTTCCAAATCCACAAAAAATCCGAGCCCGGCCTCGAGCGGGGTGCGATCCGGCGAAAGCTCCGAACCGTTGAGCGGATAGCCCATCTCCAGGCGCAACGTGTCGCGGGCACCAAGCCCGCAGGGCTTCGCTCCCGCAGCCAGCGCAGACCGCCATGCGGCAACAGCACCGGAGACCGGCACAATCCACTCAAACCCGGTTTCTCCCGTGTAGCCGGTCGTCAGAACAAACGCGCGCGGCAGTCCCAGTTCGATCACGCGGTTGCGCGTGATCGGCATCGGCCGATTGAAAAGCTTTTCAAAGACGCCAGCGGAATCGGGCCCCTGCACCGCCAGCGCGGCAAAGTCCCCGCTGACATTTTTGAAATCCACGCCCACAGCGAGTTGGGACTTCATCCAGGCCGCATCCTCATCGATCATTGAGGCGTTGACCACGAGCAGAAATTCCGCGGCCCCGTTGCGATAGACGATCAGGTCGTCGATCACCCCTCCCCGCTCGTTGAGCAGAAGGGAATAGTGCGCCTGCCCGACCGGCAGAGCGGCCACCCGGTTGGTCAGGAGCAAGTCGAGCCAGGTCTCGGACTCCGGCCCGCTCACAAGAAATTCGCCCATGTGCGAAATGTCGAAAACCCCGGCCTCCTCCCGGACGGCTTTGTGCTCGGCAAGGATGCCGGAATATTGGACCGGCATTTCCCAGCCGGCAAAATCAACCATCCGGCCGCCGGCCGCGATGTGTTCGGAATAAAGTGGTGTGCGCATTGAAAGAAAAATTGGATGAAGCCCTGGCCTTCGTCAGTCATCACCCCCAGTCGGTTCCCGCGCAAGCAGAAAACAGCACACCAGGAAAACAGGATGGGAGGAACGCCCTGCGTGTAGGCGGTTGGACCTATTCCCAGCCCACAAACTTCTCTTCCCCCGACTCAATGTGGCCGATCTCGTTCGGCCAGTTTTTTTTGTAGACTTGTGTTTGCAGGATTCCCTCCAAGGAAATAGCAGCATAATAATCCTGCGTTGAGACTTCGAGCAATATGAATGTTCCCGGTGAATCAGGTGGAGGTTCATAATAAGTAATAGGCAAACCTGTAGTCAAACGATTGAAATCCTTTTCTGAGAGATAGTCGGAGCCGACAATATCGTGTAATGCGTGAGGATAAGGTGCAGATGCCTTGGCGTCACTTGTTATGATGTCCAGATTGTATTGCCGAAGCGCGCGATGTAACTGGTTTAATGAAGAACCAGCTATATTGGCTCCCACTCGAGCTGGGGATACTTTAAGCTCGTGTAGTGGAATTGAAAGCAAGAACATGATGAGGGCTGATGCAAGAAACCATACAAAATGTCCGACTTTATTGTCTCTGATGAGTTTTCCAGATTTGGATGAAAACAGCGCAGCTATCACTCGCGTGGCAAATGCAATCGGAATGAGCAATATTCCGAGTGCGAATAAAAAAGTTAATGCCATAAAAGGAAGGAAGCGCCCAAGATCACCGGCACCGGACCCTAGGTGCGACAGATGCAGGCGAGGAACGAGCCTTAGCATCTGGCGTGACGGCGGGCAGGTGTTCGGGGGATCGCTTTGTTGGGAAATTATTTTTTGAACAAGTCACTGTGAGTGCCGCTCCTCTCAAGATATAGTGAATCTTCATCCTTCCGGTAGATGAGCAACCAGTCTGGCTCAACGTGACAATCTCTCGACCCTCGGCGGGAACCAGTCAATGCGTGGTCACGATGTCTCGCATCAAGCATCCGGCGTGACGGCGGGTAGGTGTTCGGTGGACGGCATGGGTGCAGTCGGAGGGCTCGTGCCTCGCCTCCGCTACACCCTTTACCGTTAGCATTATATTATTTCCAAGTCAGGGCAAGACGCCGCTGCTCCTTGGCACAGTCTAGCAGATATAGATTGATGAGATTCTGGTATGGAATCCCGGCATCAGTAGAAAGAGCCTTGAAATAATTGATCGCTTCGGGTTCGAGGCGAATCGTGACGACCTTCTTTAAACGCTTCACATACGGATTCCGTTTTGCAGTCGAAAAATCATATTCTTTTCTCATTTTTGTTTCTCCCAGTATGGTTTTTGTTCTTTGCTTCCGGCCCTTCGTGCCGAAATCACTCTGATCGATGACCCGCTTTTGCGAAAACAGTGAACAACGACGAGAATTCGCAGGGCGGAACTCAGCCCCAAGATGATAAATCGTTCCTCCGTGGACGAATGATCTGGATCCGGCATCACGAGCGCATGCTCATCGTAGAATACGGTTCTGGCCTCCTCAAATGAAACGCCATGCTTCTCGGCATTTGATGCCGCCTTGCTGGAATCCCATTCAAAGAAAATTTCGCTCATACGTAATCCAGCCAGCAATACAACATATTGCTCAACGCATCAAGGAGTATTTTTTTGCTAACGTTAAATTGGGCTCGCTTGGGTTGATTTTGTGATAGGTGGCGTTGAGCCTATTCCAATATTTGATCTCTCCCATTTTCCGAAGGCCGCCCAGAGCCGCCAGCGTTTGAAACAGGGTTCCCGCTCTTTGCTCAGGTATTTGGCGAGGTATTGCGTCCGCTCTTCTTCCGGTCGTCACGCGAAGCGTTCTCCGTCTCGGGTTTCGGTGCGTCTCAATGGTTCCGGCCCCGAGGGTGGGGTCTGTTTTTTTTTGCGGCGGAGGTCGGGCAGTCAACGGCGCGCCAGATCGCTCGGTTTCAAGGGTTCGGCGGATCTGCTTGCCTGCCACCTTCATCAGCGCGTAGTCTTTCGTCCCTCGACACAATTTCGGGAGGTTAGCTCAGTGGTAGAGCGGCTGCTTTACACGCAGTTGGTCGTGGGTTCGAATCCCTCATCTCCCATTTCTTTTTCTTGGGCATTTCCAGAAAACATTTCCAAAAAACCATTGCAACCGGCTCGCTGAATGTTTGATGATGCGGCCATGTTCACGGGACTTGTTGAAGAATCGGGCGAATGCCTGCGGGTGCGCACCGGCGAGGGCTCCACGCAACTGACGATCCACGCGCCGCACATCGAGAAGCGCATTCATACGGGGGACAGCGTGGCGGTCAACGGCTGCTGCCTCACTGTGACCAGCCACCGCAAAGGCGCTCTCAAGTTTGATCTGCTGGAGGAAACCCTCAAATGCACAAACTTGAAGGGATTGGCCAAGGGAACGGAGGTCAACCTCGAACGCGCCCTGGCTGCCAACGGACGGCTGGGCGGACATTTCGTGCAGGGTCATGTGGATGCCACGACGCGGACGCGCTCGGTTTCGGAGCACGGGGCGGATCTCCGGCTCGACTTTGAGATGCCACCGGCCTTCGCACGCTACATCGCCCACAAGGGTTCGGTGGCCATCAACGGCGTGAGCCTCACGGTGGCCGAGGTTGGTTCCGAGACGTTCACGATTTGGATTATCCCGCACACCCGTGCCAAAACCAATCTCGGCAAGCTGGCTGTTGGCGACGAGGTAAACCTGGAATGCGATATCCTTGCCAAATACGCGGAACGGATCATTGCTCCGGCCGGTCAATCGCCGCAGGCTCCCTGAGAACCTGTGAAATTACGGGAGCCGGAGAGAACGGGAGTCCCTCCGGTTTGGGCACTGACTCCGCAAGCGAAGGCGAGTCTCTTTCACATTGGCCGGGACGCCTGCGCGGGCCGCCTATCCTCTCTTTGTTTCCGAGGGTGGTATTATACCAACCACACACCGGGAGAGGGAAAATAAGTCGGGCACCTCGGCGATGTGCCCCTGCTTGATCGGTAGGGTTACTCGACGGTTACGCTTTTTGCCAGGTTCCTCGGTTTGTCCACATCGCAGCCAAGGGCGACCGCAATGTGGTAGGAGAGGAGTTGCAGCGGAATAACCGAGAGGATCGGGGTCAGATAATCGGGAGAGTCGGGGATCAGGATCACGTCGTCGCAGATTTTTGCGAGCGCGGTGTCGCCCTCGGTGCCGATGGCGATGACCGGGCCTTTCCGGGCTTTGACCTCTTCGATGTTGCTGATATTTTTGTCGAAGACGGCATCCTGCGGCGCGATGAAAACCGAGGGGGTTTCCTCGCTGATAAGAGCGATGACGCCGTGCTTGAGCTCCGCGCTCGGATACCCGGAGGCCGCAATGTAGCTGATTTCCTTGAGTTTGAGTGCCCCCTCGAGAGCGATCGGGTAGTTCGCCTGGCGGCCAAGGAAAAGAACGTTTTTTGCGCGCGCGTATTTTTGGGCAATTTTGGCGATTGTGGCGTCGAGCGCGATCGTCTTTGCGACGAGGTCGGGAAGTTTTTCCAGTTCGCTGATAATCGTGCGGCCCTCCGCGTGCGAGAGGTGGCGGATGCGGCCGAGGAGGAGCCCGAGAAGCGTGAGAATCGTGAGCTGCGACGTGAACGACTTGGTTGCGGCCACGCCGATCTCGGGGCCGGCATGCATATAAACTCCCCCATCGCTTTCGCGGGCGATCGTGCTGGCGACATTGTTGCAAATCCCGAGTGTGCGGTGGCCTTTGCGCTGGCTTTCGCGGAGAGCGGCCAGCGTGTCGGCCGTCTCCCCGCTCTGACTGATCACGAACATGAGAGTGTCGCGGGCCATCGGAAGGTTGCGGTAGCGGAACTCGCTGGCAATCTCGCATTCCACAGGCAGGTGGGCCATCGACTCGATGAGGTATTCGCCGGTGAGGGCGGCGTGGAGCGCGGTGCCACATCCGCTCAGAACCAGGCGATCGACCTCCCGCAGTTCCGCGTTCGTCATTTCCAGACCGCCGAGTTTGGCGGTCGCCTCCTCCGCCGAGAGGCGTCCACGCAGGGCGTCGCGGATGGAGTTCGGCTGCTCGTAAATTTCCTTCAACATGTAGTGGGGGAAGCTGCCTTTATCAACCGCGTCGGCGCTGAATTCGACCTTGCTGATCTGGAAGCCGGCATCCGATCCCGCGAGCGTTGTGATCTCGAACTTCGCGTCTTCGAGCGCCACAATTTCGTAGTCGTTCAGATAGACGACATCGCGGGTATGGGCGACGATCGCGCTGACATCGCTGGCCAGGAAATGCTCGTTCTTTCCGACGCCCAGCACAAGCGGGCTGCCCCGGCGCGCCCCGACGAGAAGCCCTGGCACGTCCGCGTGCATCACCGCGATGCCGTAGGTGCCGATCACCTGCCGCAACGCCTGGCGCACGGCTTCGACGAGGGTTCCTTTGTTGCGGACAGGTTCCTTGTCAAAGGCTTCCCCGACCAGATGGGCCAGAACCTCGGTGTCGGTCTGGGATAGAAAAATATGGCCTTTCTCGATGAGTTGCTCGCGCAGTGTCTGGTAGTTTTCAATGACGCCGTTGTGGACAAGGCAGAGACGGCCCGAGCGGTCGAAATGCGGGTGGGCATTTTCGACAGTGACCGCGCCGTGCGTCGCCCATCGGGTGTGACTGATCCCGGTGTGCCCGTTGATCGGGTTGGCCTGAATGGTCTCCGCGAGGTTGTCGATCCGCCCGACGGCTTTGCGCACCTCAATGCCGCCGCCGTTGAGGAGAGCCACGCCCGCCGAGTCGTATCCCCGGTATTCCAAGCGGCGCAAACCATCCATCAGCACGGGCAGTGCCTCCGAACGTCCAATATATCCGACAATTCCACACATAGCTGTTTGTAACGTGACAACTTGCGAAGAAGAGTGCAAGATGCAAACAGTTTTATGAATCTTCCCGTGCGTTCTCTGCCGACCGCTAAAACACTTGCAATCATCATGGGAGGCGGCGCGGGCACGCGTCTGTTTCCTCTTACGAAGGAGCGCGCCAAGCCGGCGGTTCCGCTCGGCGGCAAATACCGCTTGGTCGATATCCCGATCAGCAACTGCCTGAATTCCGGTCTGCGCGGGATCTATATCCTCACGCAGTTCAACAGCACGTCGCTGCACCGGCACATCAACGCCAGCTACAAGTTCGACGATTTCACGCCGAGTTTTGTGGAAATTCTCGCCGCGCAGCAGACGCCGGAAGGATCGAGATGGTATCAGGGAACCGCCGATGCCGTGCGCCAGAATATGCGGTATTTTCTCGAGCATCCGTATGATTATTTTGTGATTCTGAGCGGCGATCAGCTTTACCGCATGGACTACCGGGACATGATCCGCCAGCACGTCGAGAGCGGATCGGAACTCACGATCGCGACGATTCCGGTCGCGCGCGATGCCGCAAAGGACTTCGGGATCATGCTCACCGACGAAGAAAAACGCATCCGCCAATTTGTGGAAAAGCCGAAGGACGACGGGGTGCTGGATGCACTGGGGATCCCCGCGGATCTCCTCACGAAAATCGGGCAGCCGACGGACGCCGATCTCTACCAGGCTTCGATGGGGATTTACATTTTCAACCGCTCGGTTCTCGAAGCGTGCCTGGACAACGATTATGTGGACTTCGGAAAGAACATCATTCCTGCGGCGATCAGCCAATACAAGGTCATGGCGTTCATTTTCCAGGGATATTGGGAGGACATCGGAACCATCAGCGCGTTTTTTGAAGCCAATCTCAACCTCGCGGACGCCCATCCCCAATACAGCTTCTATGTGCCCGGGGCGCCGATTTTTTCACGTCCGGGCTGCCTGCCCGCGAGCGTGATCCGTTCGGCCCATCTCGACCGGGCGATGATTTCCGACGGTTGCCTCATCGGTTCGGTCACGCTGGAACGTTGCGTGATCGGTATCCGGAGCGTGATCCAGTCCGGCTCGACGTTGAAAAATGTGATCATGATGGGGGCGGACTACTATGAATCGGAATCCCGGCCGCCCGCCCCCGGCGTGCCGCCGATCGGCGTCGGACGCGATTGCATTATCAACGGCGCGATCATCGACAAGAACGCCCGCATTGGAAGTCACGTGGTCATCACCCCCGAGGGCAAATCGCAGGATTTCGACGGGGATGGCTATTACATCCGGGACGGGATCGTGGTGGTGCCTAAAAATGGTGTCATTTCCGACGGAACTTGGATATAGGCGGAGGGATGATTTCCATTGCCCGACTTTTTGCCCTGGCCGCCGTTGCTCTGTTCTGCGGGGGATGCTACTTTGAAAACCCCCTCACAGAGAGGCCGTCGAAGGATATCAACACCTGGCTTCTCGGGGTTTGGGAGCACAAAGAAGCCGACAAGCAGGTTTCTTCCGTGCGTGTCACCCCGCTCACCGGCGACCGGTTTTCCGTCCAAGCGTCGATCGCCGGAACGTCGCCCAAAGCCGCAAAAAAATACAAATTCGAGGGATGGATTTCGCATGTGGAAGACACGAGCTTTTTGACGCTGCGCTGCCAGCAGAGTCCGGGCGACATTCCTGCGGGGGCTTGCATTTTTGTTCACACCCAGTTGCTCGACCAGAACAACGTCCGTGTGCGCTGGTTGCAGTTGGATCTGCCGGCATCCGCCTCCGGCTTCGCGTTAAGGAAAGAAGTCCGGCTGCGGCTCAAGGCCCGCTCGCTCTACGACGCCGAAAAGTCTTCCGACTGGAAACGGGTGGAGGAAGTCATCTGGAGCAAGGACGGCGCGGATACCTCGTTCACCCCGCTGCGCAATCGCACGTTTTGAGGCGGCGGGTTCCGGCTGCCGACCTGGAGGATCCGTCCGATGGAAAATTCCGACTATTCCAAGCTCGAACAGCGCATGGGGCGCGCGTGCCTGGCCGACCGCCTTCTCAAGCAAGTGCGCAAGGAGGCAAAACTTCTGCATCAGGGCGAAGGCATATTTCGCATTGAGCGGGTTCTGCCTTTTGACCGGATCGTGGAGTTCGGGTTGCGGATCTCGGGGCTGGGCCCGCTTTGCCGGAGGAATTTTTTGGATGTGCGGGTGGTCGAGCAGGAATGGTTTCTGCCGCGGTTGCCGCGGGCATTTGACGGCTTCCGCCTTCTGCAGTTGAGCGACCTGCACATTGATCTGGATCCGGCGCTCACACCGGTTGTTGCAAAGCTGGCAAGGGAAACTCCGCACGATGCGGCGGTTGTGACCGGCGACTTTCGGGACAAGACCATGGGAGACTACACGCCGTGCCTGCGCGAAATGGCCCGGATCACCGCCGAGCTCTCCCCCCGGCGTTGGGGGATCCTCGGGAATCACGATTTTTTGGAAATGGTTCCCTCGCTCGAGGCGGACGGACTTCCGATCCTCCTCAACGAAGCCGCGTTTATCCGGCGGGGAGAAGGGCAGTTATGGATCGGGGGAATCGACGATCCGCACTTTTACAAAACGCACGACCTCGCCGGTGTGCGCAGTCGCATCCCCTCCGGGGCCTTCAGCGTGCTGCTTTCCCACAGCCCGGAAACATTCGGAGAGTCCGCCCGCCTCGGGTTTGATTTTCAGTTGAGCGGGCATACGCACGGCGGACAACTCTGCTTTCCCGGCGGCCATCCGGTCGTCGTGCCGTGCCGTGTCGAGAAAAAGTTCATCCGCGGACGCTGGAGTCATGCCTCGTTACAGGGTTACACGTCGCCTGGAACCGGAAGTTGCGGGGTGGCGGCCCGCTTGAACTGTCCACCCGAAGTCACTCTGCACATCCTGCATCCGGGCTAGCCGGGTCGGGATCGTCATCGGTCGGCGGTTTGCCCAGAAGGAAGAGCCGGGCCGGGATGACCTGGTTAAGCCAGTCGAGGTGGGGAGGAAGGTGGCGGCGGCGGTTTTTCCATTCCGCCTCGACAAGGAGAAAATCCGGAGCCGCGTGTTGCACGATGTCACAGAGCGTGAACCCGGTATTCGATTGCACGGTGCGCAGATCCACGCCGGGGGCGATCTGTTCGAGTGCCTCGCAGAGCAATTGAATGGCGGATTCGTCCACGGCGTGGCCAAGAACCGCCTCGCGGGCATGGGCGAACGGACTATCGGCTGCAAGAATCGAAATGCGCGATGGCACGAGCGCGGCAAGTGTCTCCCTGGCCGACTGCCAGTGTGGGCAGCGGGCTTCGATGAGCAGGCAGGCGGTCTGTTCATGATCCGGGGGCGCCTCCTGGGGATTGGGCAGGAGCAGCAAATCGCAGGGCGCGCGGTGCAACAAATCGCGCACCACGCTGCCGGTGAAATTGCGGAACTCATTCGAACCGTCGATTGCTCCCGCGATCAGGAGATCAAAATATTCGCTGGAGGCCGCATCCACCAACGCCTCTCCAGGCGTCTCGCCCTCGCACCAGTAGATATCGACCTCGTCGCGTCCGAGTTCTTGAAAGGCGTCCCGGAATTTCGAGACCTTCTCATCGGAACGCTTGTCGGCATGGAGGACGCTCAGCCGCGCGCCGAATTTCTTCGCAACCCGGTCGGCCTCCGCGATCACCGCACGGAACCGGGGGGAAAAAGTGGAAGCAACTGCAAAATGCGGTTCGGACATCTTCGGGCATTCTCCTCCCTGCCCGCCTCATATTCCAGAGGAAAATCACCGACACGAAAAGAAAGTCGGGGGAGTGACTTCTCCTCAGTTCGTCATTCCAGGAAAATTGGCTTCACGGGAAATCTGCGTCGGCAGAAGCGGAAGGCGATCCGAGTCGAGGAGAGGCCTCGGCCCGCCTTTTGCGGGCGGCGAAGTAGGCGGCGAGATTTGTTTGGGCAAGCGTCTTTGCGGGGGCCTCTGCAAGCCCGGCAACGGCGATGAGATGACGGAGGAGGACGAGCGAAGCAACGGCGTCGCAGTGCGCGTCGTGCCAGCGGAATCCGGGAACCAATAGTTCGGATTCCTGCTGAAGTCCGAGAGCCTGGACGGCTTCCCCGAGCGCATGCGAGGCGAGTTGGGGATAGACGGCCCGGGTGAGAACCAAGGTATCCACCCAGGGGCCGAACCCATGAAACGGGAACACGCGCAGGAAGCGTTTTTCGGTCGCCGCCCCGTGCGCGACAATCCAGCGTCCGTGCATGGCGGCCTTCACCCGGGGCCACAGATCAACAAGCCGGGGAGCCCCGACGAGCCGCTCATCGCCGATGCCATGCACGGCCCGCGCGGCCCATGTCACGCTCCGGCTGGGCAGGAGATAGGAAGAAAATCCCGGCGCGACATCGCCTCCGTTGAGATGCGCGACGGCGATTTGCACCGGCTCGTCCGTGAGCCCCGGCCCGGTGCCGGCGCTCTCAAAATCAATCGCGGCAAAGGCGATTTCTCCGACCTTCAAACGAAAAGGTGTTCGGTTGCCGCCCAGTCGATGCAGGCGTCGGTGATGGAAACTCCATACTGCAAGGCGGCGCGATCGGCGGCAAGCGGCTGGCTCCCGGCATGGAGATGGCTCTCGACCATCGCTCCGATGATTTCCCGACGTCCGGACGCGCGCTGGTCGAGAATGCTGCGCCAGACATCCGGCTGGCGGCGGGGGTCTTTGCCCGAGTTCGCATGACTGCAATCCACCATCAGCGCGGGCTGGAGTCCGGCTTTGCGAAGGGCTTCGCAGGCGGCGGACACATGATGCGGATGGTAGTTGCCGCCGTCGCGTCCCCCGCGCAGCACGACATGGCTGTCGGGGTTTCCCGAAGTCGTCACGATGCTGGTGACTCCATCCTGGTCGATTCCGAGAAAGCTGTGGGGAGCCCGTGCGGACTTCATGGCATCGATTGCCGTCTGCACGCTTCCGTCGGTGCCATTTTTAAATCCGACCGGCATCGAGAGTCCGCTCGCCATTTCGCGGTGCGTCTGGGATTCGGTGGTGCGGGCTCCGATGGCAGCCCAGCTCACCAGATCGGCGGTATATTGCGGGATGATCGGATCGAGAAATTCCGTGCCGATCGGGAGGCCGAGGCCGACGATATCGAGGAGGATTTTTCTGGCGACGGCGATCCCGTGGGCGACATCGCACGAATCATCGAGGCGGGGATCATTGATGAGCCCCTTCCATCCCGTCGTCGTGCGGGGTTTCTCGAAATAAACCCGCATCACGACAAAGTAGCGGCCGGCAACTTTGCGGTGCAGCGCGGCCAGACGACGCGCATAGTCCAGCGCGGCTTCGGGGTCATGGATCGAGCAGGGGCCGACCACGACCAAAAGCCGGTCATCGTCTCCGCGCAGGATCGCCCGCGCGGTCTCGCGCGCCTCCGCGACCAAGCCGAGGTTGGCCGCGGTTGCGGGGAGTTGTTCCTTGATGCGGGCCGGGGAAATCAGCCGCGTCACTCCCGCAACGCGGACGTTTTCAACAGGAAGCCCGGTCGCCTGCGCTTGATTTTCCAAAGGAATCGCCCGTTTTTGTGGCAGCGCTTATTTCAAGGATTTGTTCCACTCCGCGATGCGCGCTTTTTGCGCCTCAAAGAGGGCGTCGGTCGGATCAAGGATTTCGATTTTCACGATTTTGTCGCCCTGTTGGACGGCATTGACGACGTCCTGACCCTTGGTGACATAGCCGAACACGGTATGTTTTCCATCGAGGTGCGGCGTCGGCACATGGGTGATGAAGAACTGGCTGCCGTTTGTGCCCGGGCCGGCATTCGCCATCGAGAAGATGCCGGGCCGGTCGTGCTTGAGTCCGGTTTTGACCTCGTCTTCAAACCGGTATCCGGGGCCGCCGGCACCGGTGCCGGTGGGATCGCCGCCCTGGATCATGAAGTTCGGGATGACGCGATGAAACGTAATGCCGTCGTAGTAGCCGTGTTTGGCGAGGTTGAGAAAGTTGGCGACGGTGAGCGGGGCCTTCGACGCCTGGAGCGTTCCTTCGATGTCCCCTTTGCTTGTTTTGACGATGATGCGGATATCTTCCATGTGAGTGGTAATGTGAGACGTAGAGCAACCGGAGATGCCGGCAAATGTCAAACCCAGAAGTATTGCAAAAAGCGTGTTTTTCATCGGGAAAAATTATGGCAGAGTCCGGCGGATGAGACAACCACTGGTTAAAATCGGAGTCGTGCAGCACGCGTGTTCGACGGATGTCGAAGCAAACCGGGCGGCGGCGGAACGCGGACTGCGCGAGGCGGCGGCACGCGGTGCCAACATCGTTTGCCTGCAGGAACTTTTCCTCTCGGTTTATTTTTGCCAGGCCGAGGATCACAAATCCTTCGAGCTGGCCGAGCCGGTGCCGGGTCCGACGACCGGATGGGTTCAGGCACTGGCCCGCGAGTTGGGGGTCGTGATCATCGCCCCGCTTTTTGAGCGGCGGGCCCCCGGGCTCTATCACAACACGGCGGCGATTGTGGATGCGGACGGCGCGTATCTTGGGAAATACCGGAAGATGCACATTCCGGACGACCCGCTTTTTCACGAGAAATTCTACTTCACGCCCGGCGACCTCGGGTTTCGCGCCTGGGACACGCGGTTCGGCAAGATCGGAGTCTGCGTGTGCTGGGATCAGTGGTATCCCGAGGCCGCGCGGCTCACGGCCCTGCAAGGGGCACAAATCCTGTTTTATCCGACCGCCATCGGATGGCATCCGTCGGAAAAATCCCAATACGGAGAACGCCACCATTCCTCGTGGGAAACCGTCCAGCGCGGCCATGCCGTCGCCAACGGCTGCTACGTCGTCGCGGCCAACCGGATCGGGCACGAGGCTCCCGACGGCGGGGATGGCATCGAGTTCTGGGGACAAAGTTTCGTCTGCGATCCCACGGGAAAAATCCTAGCGAAGGCGGCGGTGGATCGCGAGGAAGTGCTGGTTGTCGAGGCCAACCTCGACTCAGTGGATACCCAGCGCACGCACTGGCCGTTCCTGCGCGACCGGCGGATCGACGCCTACGGCGATATCACGAAGCGGTTCATTGATTAAGGTGATCGAATCCCTGATCCATGATCTCCGTGAGCTGAACGGTCCACCGGACGCCGATGCGGTCGTCGTGATTGATGTGCTGCGGGCATTCAGCACGGCAGCGGTTGCGTTCGATCTCGGGGTGCCGGAGCTTTGTCCCGTGCTGGATGTTGATGAGGCCTTCGCACGGCGCGCCCGCGATCCGGATCTTATCCTCATGGGGGAAACCGACTGCCATCCCGTGCCGGGATTTGATCTTGGCAACTCCCCTGTTGCGGCCGCCGCCTTCCCTTTTCGGGGACGACGGGCCGTTCAGCGCACGACGGCGGGAACCCGCGGGCTTGTTTGCTGCGCGGCTTCCCGCTCGCTCTGGGCGGCGAGTTTCCTGGTTGCCTCCGCGACCGTCGCCGCCATCCGGGCGGAGGGCGCCAAACGTGTGGCCTTCGTCCTCACCGGCACCGTCCACTACGGCAGCGCGGATGAGGATCTGGCCTGCGCGGAGTGGATGTCGGCACTTCTCAGCGGCAATCCCCTCCCCCCCGAACCCTATCTCCAGCGAGTTCGGAACTCAGTCGCTGCGGCCACCTTTCTCGATCCCGACAACCCGCTCTTCGCTCCTTCCGATGTGGCCTTCTGTGCCCGGGCGGATTGTTATTCTTTTTCCATGAAAGCGCAGGAGGAACCCGAAGGGCTCGTTCTTCGGCCTCAACGGAGCCCGGGCCGCAATCATTGAACCGTCGCCGACACGGACACGGTTTCGGGTTGCCCGGCGAAGGCCCCCGGTTCATAGTGTCGCCGCTTTGAAAAAAACGATCCTTTTTCTTGGCGTGCTGATCGTCGCGGCGTCTGTTGTCCAAGGACAGTCTCCCGCGCTCAACCGCGAGTCCCGCGCCCTCCTGCAGGGTGCTCTGACCGATTTTGAGGCAAAAAAATACGACGACGCCCTGGCGAAGCTCACCGAAGCGAACCAAAAAATGCCCGACGATCCGGCTGTCCTGAATCTTCTGGGGGCTGCCCACACAAAGAAAAAAAACTTCGCAGCCGCCAAACAGTATTTCGACCGCGCCTTGGCCAAGCAGCCCGGTTTTTTTCCGGCAAAATTCAATGTGGGCGAGTTGCTCTTTCTGGAAGGCCGCTACGCCGAAGCCCGTGGATTTTTCGCGCAAATGCTGCGCGACGACCCCGCCAATGAACTCCTCCAATTCAAAGTTTTCCTGTGTGAACTTCAACTCGGCGACCCCGACAGTGTCACGAAGGCCCTGAAAGCGATCCGGTATCCGGGCAATACCCCGGCATGGTATTTCGGCCAGGCCGTCTGGCAATTGAAGTATGGAAACAAAAAAAAGGCCCTCGAATATGTCAACGGTGCCCGGTTTATTTTCGGCACGAAGACGGTGCTGTTCGAAGAGACATGCCATGACATCGGATTGGACATCCGGTAAATTATGGCGGAAAAATTCAACCCGGCCTTCTGCCTCCCTCTCCCACGTCCCGATCCGCCCACCCGATGAACCGCAAAAAAAAGCCCCCTCTTCTCCACGAAAAAGCCCGCATTCTCGTCACGGGGGCCGGAGGTTTTATCGGCAGCGCCCTTGTGCACGAACTCAACCGGCGCGGGCTCGCGCGGATTGTGGTCACGGACTTTCTGGGAGAGGACGAGAAATGGAAAAATCTGCTTCCGCTCGAGTTTGAAGATTACGTGCCGGCCGGGGAATTTCTCTCCGGGATCGAAGGCGACCCCGGCCACCACGGAAAATTTGCCGCCGTTTTTCATCTGGGGGCCTGTTCCTCGACAACGGTCACCGATGCCGCCTACGTGCTCGAAAACAACTACGCCCACACGAGATCCCTTTGCCGCTGGGCACTCTCCACCAACGCGCGGTTTGTCTATGCCTCGTCCGCCGCCACCTATGGCGACGGCTCCGCCGGGATGGATGACAAGACCACCGACCTGAGGGCCTTCCGTCCGCTCAACCTCTACGGCTACTCCAAACATCTTTTCGACCTCCATGCCTCCCGCCAGAAAATCCTGCCGGAAATTGTCGGCATCAAGTATTTCAATGTTTTCGGTCCGAATGAATTTCACAAGGGAGACATGCGCAGCCTTGTGTGCAAAGCCTACGACCAGATCCTGGCCACCGGCGGCATCCGCCTCTTCAAAAGCTACAAGCCCGAGTATCCCGACGGCGGCCAGATGCGCGATTTCGTCTATGTGAAGGATGCCGTGGAGATGACGCTCCACTTGGCGGAAGAGGAATGCGGCGGGCTTTTCAATGTCGGCTCGGGTTCCGCGCGCACCTGGCTTGATCTTGCCAACGCGCTCTTCTCGGCCCTCGGCAGACCACCGCAAATCACGTTTATCGAGATGCCGGAAACCATCCGCCACCAATACCAATACCACACCTGCGCGGATATCTCGAAGGTGCGCGCGACCGGCTATGACAAAGCGGTCACCTCGCTCGAGGATGCCGTCCGCGACTACGCCGTGAACTACCTCCTCCCTCACAAACGCCTCGGGGAATAATGTTGGAGGCGCCGTTGACGGCTCAGGACGAAGGCACAGAAGCCTGCTTCAGGCCATTGATCGCCGCCTGCACTTCGGCGGCATGTTCGCCGGTTTTGGCCTTGGGCGATATCCAGACCACCTTTCCCTCCTTGATGAGAAACGACTGCCGGGAACTCACCGGAAGTCCCAGCATGCCCGGAACACCGAAGGCCGCCGCAACTTTTCCGTCTTTATCGGCGATCAAGGAGAAAGGAAGCCGGTATTTCTCCCGGAATTTTTTCTGTGCATCCGAACTGTCGCGGCTGACTCCGAGAATTTGGAGATTTTCTCCCTTGAGGGTCGCAAAAGCATCCCGCAGCGAGCAGGCTTGGGCCGTGCATCCGGGCGTGTCAGCCTTCGGGTAAAAATAGACCAGAGTGATCCCGCGGGCATAGACGTCGGCAAAGGTCACCGGCTTTCCGTCCTGATCGAAAGCCGTGATCTGCGGAGCCGGTGATCCCGGTTCCAGAGCTTTCACTTTCCCCCCGGTTCCAAAAATTGTCATCATGGCCATAATCATTACGGTTGCGCGATCAGACATCGCAGCAGCATAGTCGACATCCGCCCGCCTGCAAATGATCTTCCCATGAAAAGCCTCAAGACTCCGCTGTTGCTCCTCATCGCCTGTTTGGCCGGCTTGGCCGCTTGCCTGCCCTGTTTTTTCACGAGAGTGGAGACGATTCTTTCTGTCGGCCGGGGGGTGGCCGCCCGTGTGGGAATCGGCGGCGCAACCTGGGCGGATCGCCTGGTTGCAACGGGCTTCGATCTCGGAGGCTGGAACGGAGCCGATAGCGCGAGAGCCGCCACCGTGTTTTTTCCGGTTTTGGCCGTCCTCGTTTTCCTGCTGGCAGCGGCCTCCCGCCTGCCTTCCCGCTACGGCATGCCCGTCCGGCTTGTCGTGGGGGTGGCCTCCCTGAGCCTCATCGTCCATGGGTTTTGGACGGCCTTCGATGCGTGGAACGAGAATCCGATTCGGGATCACCGCTTGCTGGCCCCAGTCGATCTATTGCAAAAAGCGCAAAAGACGGGCGGACAGGTTTTTTACAACGCATCGGCCGCTTATCAAGTCGCCGCCTTGGCGCCGGGCCTGCTGGATCCGGAAATCAGCCAACCCGTCCGGGCGGAATTGGCCCAGTCGCCCCGCGCATGGCGCGCCAGAGATCTCATCAAACCGTTTTCCTCTGTCGTCATCAGCGGGGCGCTCTCCGAGTCACGGCCACTGATCGAGCTCCTGCTGGCCTCTCCGAACTGGCATCTTGAACTGGCGGACAGCCAGGGCCTCCTGTTCCGTCGCGGGGCCGGACCGGGCTTCCGCCCGTTTTCCGCGGAATCCGTCCCGTTCAGCAACCCGCACGAAAAGGCGGTCTTCCTGGCGCAATCCGCACTTTCCTTCGAGGCCATCGGGATGAAAACAGAGGCGCGGGACTACGTGATCGCGGCCCTTAACCTTGATCCGCTGGCCCCGGACATCCTCGTCGCTTCGTCTGCTGTTTATGCCTCGCAAGGCCAGTGGACCAGAGCCCGCTCAATGGCCGAACGGGCCTTGAAGAAGGCACCGGAGTCGACCCAGGCGGCTTATCTGCGGGCCCTTTCGCTGCTGGAAACCGGTGCTGTGGAAAAAGCCTGCAAGGACTGCCTGCAGTTGTTGAAACGACAACCGGCGGATGTCCAAACGCTTCTCCTTCACGCCCGCGCGTCACGCGCCGCCAACGATCCGGACGCGGAAATCCAATCGCTCGAAAAGTTGCTCGCCCTCGCGAAATCAGGCGGCGTCCCGGAATCCCGAATCCGGATTTACCTTGCGCAGGCATGGGCCCGGATGGGCTTTCCGGATCAGGCTTTGGAAAACTATCGGGCGGCCTTGGCGGGCCGACTCCTTCCCTCTGAAGAGAGCGAAGTGCATGAGGCGATGCGGACAATCGAAAGAAATGCCTCCCCGCCTCGCTCGCCCTGAACGCATCGAAATTTAAAAATCCTCGGCAGCCCCGAACCGTTCCCTCAAAAATAATCATGGCACCCGACTTGCCCGCCGGTGCATGATCCTCCGGGGCCGTCCCTTACCAAAACATGCTAAAAAAGGTCGTTCTTACAAATATCTACACCTCGAAGTCCACCGAAGTCATCGTGGATACGGAGGACGATTCCAAGGCGGTATTGGGATCGGGGAAAGCTCCCAACGAAACCGCCGTGGTCAGCGACATCACCGGCGCGAATGAACTCGTCGAGCGCCTGACGGGCAAGAAGCCGAACCTGGACGAAACCGTTTCCCTGTTCAGCGGGCTCGCGCGCTGCCTCGAGAGGAATATCTCCACGATCAAAAGTCTGGAACTGATGGCGGCCCGCCTGAAGTCGCCGCGCTACCGCGGGGCTGTCGCCGATATTTCCCAGCACATTCTCTCCGGGGACAAAATGAGCGACTGCTTCGCCATGCACCCCGACCTTTTTACAGAGGATGTCGTGGCGCTGATCCGCGCCGGAGAGGAATCGGGCCAGATCCACCAGGTCTTCAATCAAATCGCGCGCGGGCGGAGCAAGTCGCTCCACATCCTGCGCAAGCTCCGCTCGGGGATGATCTACCCCTGTATCGTGCTGGTGCTTGCGGTTGGCGTGGTGATCATCATGGCGTTCACGCTCATCCCGGCCATTTCCAAGCTCTACGCATCGATGAACGCCACGCTCCCTCTGGCAACGAGAATCCTGATTTCCTTCTCGAATCTGATGCTCCAGCAACCCTGGCTCGCGGCACTCCCCGTCATCGGCCTCATGATGCTTTTCAAATATTGGTCGAAAATTTACAGAAAGCCGGCCGTGCAAATTGCCCTCACCCGCATGCCGACGGTCGGGAATATCATCCGCAAATCCGCGGCGATGGTCAGCTTCCGTTGTCTTGCCCTCCTGCTCCAGGCAAATGTGCGCATTGTCACCGCACTGGAGATTACGGCCAAAAGCTCGAATCATGTGGAGTTCGAACGCTTTTTCCTCGCCGTGCGCGACCATATTGCCGACGGGCTTTCGCTACCGGAGAGCTTCCTGATGGAATCCCACATGCTGGGTCCGGATGGCCGGACGATTGCCGCCGTAGTGCAAATGGCTGGCGAGACCGGAGGGGTGAACGAAATGCTCGACGAGATCGCGGTGGACTACGAGGAGGATCTGGATGTCATCGCCAATCAAATCGATAAAATCATCGAACCGTTCGTGCTGGTGATTATCGGCTCCCTCGTGGGAGGGCTGGTCTATGCCATCTACGGGCCGATATTTAACCTGAGCAAGGTTCTCCTCCCCAAAAAACCGATAACCCCGCCCGCCATATCGGCACCACGGTAAGGGAAATGGACGAGCCCTCCCCTCCCATTCCAAGACTGCACGGCAGCCCGACTGTCCGGGCACTGCCTTCCTCTCCTCCCCTCCGCGCGTTCAACCTTCCGGGCCAGACCGTCTACTCCAAAGCGCTGACCCTTTTTGTTGGCCTTTCGCTTTTGCTGGGAACGGCCGTCGTTTTTCTCACGAGCGAAATCATCCTGCGCGAGTTCCGGGAAACCGAGCGCCTCGAAATGGTTTCCACCTTGCAAAGGTTCACCGTTGTCCTCGGGCGCGAAACCCGCCCGCTGGAAATCTCCCTCGCCGACTGGATCGGGAGAAATACCTCGCCCCAGACCGGACAAATCCTCACGCCGACATCTGCCGGACTGGCGGCCCTTCAAATTGATTTTCTTTCGCTGGTTGATCCCGACGATCAAACGATCGGCGACGCCTTTGCCGAGGACAAGGCCCGCAAACTGTTTCTGGCATCCTCTTCCTGGACAAGCTGGATCAACAAATCCACCCTCCTCGACAGAGACGCTTCCCCGGCCGGCTTTATTCTCATGGGTGACCATCTCACCGCTTTGGTATGCAAAGAGGTCGGCAACGGACAGAAAATCGCTGCCGGGCGGATTTTCGGGGAGGATTCGTTCGTTTTTCTCGAGGGAATTTTCGGGGCCCGTGTGAAATTCGAGCCCCTGCGCAGTTTGGAAGTGTCCGCCGACAGCAAGGATCCGCTCCTCACCATGCTTGCCAAGCATGAATTTGTTGTCGAGGCCAAGGGCGCGAACGAACTGGTCGGGCATGTCCTCATCCGCAGTATCAACGGGCTCCCGATCGGGCAGGTCCACCTCACCCAGGGCCGTCCGCTCTACCGCGCGGGGTTGCAGGCGGTTCAGGTCTTTCTCACGGTTCTCACCCTTGCCGGCGGAACGCTTTTCCTCATTGTCTGGTTCCTGCTTGATCGCACGATTCTTGCCCGCATCCGCGATCTCACGCGCCGGGTCGAGGCGGAAAAAGACTGGACGAATCTTCCCTTGAAACTCGCCTTCCGCGGCAGCGACGAATTGGCCCTTCTGGCCCGACGGATCGAGGAACTGACAGGCGAGCTGGATCGCGCCCAATGGAGCTACCGCGCCATTGTCGAAGATCAGACCGAAGTCATCTGCCGGTTCACCGCGTCATACGCGATTACTTTCTCAAACGGAGTTTTCCGGAAACTGTTTCCCCACGATCCGGCCAAGGGCGCGTTTCTGCAAAGATGTCTCCCGGTCGCAATGTTCGAAGCCCTCTCGAAAAAAAATCGGGAACTCACTCCCCAGCGGCCGGTGGGAGTGTTTCTTCAACAGGTGCCGGGTGCCGACGGCCGTTCCACGGGCGTATGGCTCCGCTGCACCCTGCGGGCAAACTTCCAGACGGACGGACGCCCGTCCGGCGGACAATGGGTTGCAACCGACATCACCACGCAAATCCAGGCCCAGCAACGCGTGCAGGATTCCGAGCACCAGCTTCGTTCGCTATCAAGCCAGCTCATGCGGCTTCAGGACGACGAGCGCCGGAAGATCGCACGGGAGCTCCACGATTCCACCGCACAAAGCCTTTCCGCGCTGGAAATGAACATGAGCCTTCTGGAGCCGCTGGCAGGCGATGCAAACACGAAGCGGATTGTTGCGGAGACCCGGCAGATTGCCCGCGACTGCTGCCATGAGCTCCGGACGATTTCCTATCTTCTGCACCCTCCCCTTCTCGATGAGGTGGGCCTGCTTTTCGCGATCCAGTGGTTCGCCGACGGATTTACCAAACGGACGACGATCGGGGTGACGCTCGAACTCATGGAAAATTTTCCCCGCTTGGATTCTGAAATCGAGACAACGCTCTTCCGGGTTCTTCAGGAAGCGATGACCAATATTTACCGGCACTCGGGAGCCACCCGTGCCTGGATCACCATGGCCCTGCGCGGGGATGATCTCTTTTTGGAAATCCGTGACAACGGCTCCGGACTCAAACCGTCCGCCACGGGAAAATCCTCGTCGAGGGAAGGGGTTGGATTTGCGGGAATGCGGGAACGCCTTTTCCAACTCAAAGGACACCTCGACATTGACTCGTCGCCTTACGGACTCAGAATCACGGTCCGATTGAATACGCGCCGGGATTCGCCCGATCCCAAAAAGTAAAGAGAAGCCCCCCTTTCATGCCTTCAAAAAAAATTAAAATCCTGATTGCCGACGACCATGAAATCGTGCGCCACGGCGTCAGGAACCTGATCGCGAGCGCCCCGCAATACACCTGCTGCGCCGAGGCCACAACCGGAAGGGATGCCGTCCGCCTCGCGGAAGAATTGTCGCCCGACGTCGCCATTCTCGACATCAGCATGCCCGAACTCAACGGAATCGAAGCCGCCCGGCAGATCTTGAAAAGATGTCCGCAGACCAAAGTCCTCATTTTTACCGTCCACGATGCCGAGCGTCTCGTCTATGAGGTCTTCAATGCCGGAGCCCACGGATATGTTTTAAAGTCGGATGCCGGACGCCACCTGCTGACAGCGATCGAAAGCGTGCTCGCCGGGAAGCATTATTTCAGTTCGCAAGTTTCCGAGGTTCTGTTTGAGAGTTTTCAGAAAAAAGACATGCCGCACGCCGCAGGGGATTCCGGAAACAAGCCAACGACCCGCGAACGGGAAATCATCCAGTTGCTCGCCGAAGGGAAAAGCAACAAGGAAGTCGCCGCAGCCCTCGGGATCAGTATCAAAACGGCGGAAACCCACCGGGCGGCCGTCATGCGCAAACTCGGGCTCCACTCGATCGGCGAACTCGTCCGCTACGCCATCCGCAATCAAATCATCCAAGCCTGATGCGTGGGTCACTTGCGGATCAGACCGCTCGCGGCGCGGAGGATTCTCTCCTGTTCGCGTGCCATGCGGGCGCTGCCCTGGGGATCGATATCGTCGTGGCCGGCGAGGTGGAGAAGCCCGTGGATGATGTAAAGCGCGATTTCGTCGGTGAGGGCATGCTGAAATTCCCCGGCGCGGGCGGCGGCGACCGGTGCGCAGACGAGGATCTCTCCGTAGGGAAACGTGATCACGTCGGTCGCACCGGGGATGTTGAGAAAGGTGCGATGGACACGCGCCATGGCACGGGTGCCGATAACGGAAACGTCGATGTTTGCGCAGGAGGCCAGGGGGCCGCCCAGCCGGCGTGAAACGGCGGTGCAGAGCGGAAGGGCAGCTTGAACGAGGGCATCGACGCGGGTGCTGTCGTAGGCGATCGCGCGCTGGCGGTGCCCAATGTTGAGGCAGGCGCAACTCACGCTGCCGATCGCTCGTCGCGCTTGTCCGCCGCGGCTTCTCTCTCCTCGCGTTTCGGGTAGGCAATCCGGGCGTGAAGCATGTTGACAAGTGTGAACCGGAAGTTCTCGGCGGCGCGGTGGATTTCGGCGAGCGTCAGCGGGCATTCGTCGAGTTGATGGGAGGCGATCCGATCTTCGACGATCTGGTTGACAAGATCCTCGATCCGCTGAGGGGTCGGTCTTTCGATGCTGCGCGAGGCGCTTTCGATGGAATCGGCCAGGTTGAGGATGGCTCCCTCTTTTGTCCGCGGTCTCGGTCCGGGGTAGCGGAAACTTTCTTCGCTGACCTCGGGGATGTCGTCCGCGCGCATGTTCATGATTTTCCCTCCGAGGCGGGAGTCCTCCTGCTGCTGGAGCGCACGTTTGTAGAAATAGGTGACAAGCGAGGTGCCATGATGTTGGCGGATGGTCTCGACCACCCTGCTGTTCAGACCGTTTTTCAGCGCGATATCGACGCCCTCTTTGACATGGGCGATGATGATGAGGGCGCTCATCGTCGGCGTGAGATCATCGTGGGGGTTGTGCCCCGGCCGCGAGTTTTCCGTGAAATACTGGGGCTTCACGAGCTTGCCGATGTCGTGAAAATAGGCGCAGACCCGGCAGATTGTGGGATTCGCTCCGACAGCCTCGGCGGCGGCTTCCGCAAGGTTGGCCACGGCAAGACTGTGGTGGTAAGTGCCGGGAGCCTCCATGCTCATCCGCTTGAGCAACGGATGGTTGAGGTCGCTCATCTCCAGCCAAGAAATATCCGTCGTGATTTTGAACAGATGTTCGAGCATCGGAAGGATGCCGCTGACAATAATCGCCGTGCCGATCCCCGTGGCAATCGTCGCCAGGCTTTGCCAGCCGATCATCCGCCAGTCGGTCTGGCCGGGGGATTCCCAGATGACCGGGCCGATCTGACCGAACGCGGCCGCCAGAATCCATGTGGCGATGCCGACGTAAATCCCCGCGCGGATGAGACGGCTGCGGCGGCGAACCTGTAGCGTGACATACACCGCGATAAAACCGGAGATCAGCGAAATAACGAGAAAGACGGGATCAATGCGCCCGACAAGAATCGATCCCCAGAGGCTCGCAAAAACAGCGGCGTAGAGTCCGTGATTGCGCCCGAGCAGAACCGACAAAACCAGCGGCGCGAAGGCATACGGAACGAGCAAGGGCGCAAGATGTTGCAGGTCGCTGTTTCCGGAAGCCGTCTGGAGGAGAGTCACCTTGGTGGCCGTCAGTTGGACGAGGAGCACTCCGAGAAGAAGGCCGAGACGGGAATTGACTCCCATTGTCTGCGGATGGTTGATCCAAAGCTGGGCGACCGCCGTCACGAAAATGAGCAGGCAGAGGAGAAACTTTTTTGCGGGTTCCTCCTGCTGGCCGTTGAAGACAAGGAACGCAAGACCGAGCACGAATCCGGCCAGCAGGATCGAACGGACAAACCAGCCGGTCTGCAGGGCGTCGGCAAACTCGCTTCCCCCGATCGTGCGGCGGCGCTTTCCGCAATCCATCCCCTTCCCCACCAGTCGTCTGCGTCTGAAAAAATCCCACATTGCTCAGATCCGGCTCTCCCTGGCGCCGCGGTGTTCCTTGTAAGCGAGGATGATCGCCTGGACAAGCGGATGGCGGACGACATCCTGCTCGCTGAAAAAGTGCATTCCGATTCCGGGGACATCGCGAAGGGCATCGACCGCTTCAATGAGCCCGCTGAGCTTGTTGCGGGGGAGGTCGATCTGCGTGCGATCCCCGGTGACAACGCAACGGGATTCCGCCCCGATCCGGGTGAGGAACATGAACATCTGCTCGGCTGTCGTGTTCTGGGCCTCGTCGAGAATCACAAACGCATTGCCGAGCGTGCGCCCGCGCATGTAGGCGAGCGGCGCGATCTCGATGACTCCCCGATCCATATATTTCTGGATCTCCTCGAGTTCGAGCATGTCGTAGAGCGCGTCGTAAAGCGGGCGCAGATACGGAAGAATCTTTTCCTGCAGGTCGCCGGGAAGAAATCCCAGCGCTTCCCCGGCTTCGACCGCCGGACGGGTCAGCACGATGCGGTTCACCTTTTCCTGTTTGAGTGCCGCAACAGCCAGCGCGACGGCGAGGTAGGTTTTTCCGGTTCCCGCAGGGCCGACCCCGAACGTGATGTCATGGGCTTGAATGGTCTGAATGTAGGCTTTCTGGCCCGAGGTCTTCGGAATGACCGGAGGTTTGCGAACGGAACACTGGATGCGTGTTTCGAGAAGGTGGCCAAGTCCGTCCGGCGTCCCCTCCCCGCTCTCCAATGATTTCAAAGCGTAGTTGAACTCGTGGCGGCGGACGGCGACCCCGCGCCTCACCGCATCGCGGAGCTGCTCAAAGACCTGGTTCGCACGGCCAACGGCGGCGGCTTCGCCTTCGATGCGCAGCCAGCCGTCGCGGGTGGTCACCTTGACCGAAAGGCGCGCCTCAAGCTCCCGGAGAAGCTTTTCGTCGCCACCGTATGTCGCCTGCAAGGCGCGGGCGTTTTCGAATTCGAGAGTGAGAGTCTCCATGGGGAGGCTGCTATTTATACGCGTAGACGACCCCCCACCCCGTGCGTTCCTTCGGAGATTTTTCCACGGTAATGATGGCGTAATAGGTTCCGGTTTTTGGGGGAACGACCCGGGCGGCCGCGAACCGCCCCTTCTGCCAAGCCTCGCTGTCAACGAGTTTGCCCTGCGAGTCGTAGATATGAATCGTGACCACCGCGCCCCCGACGTCGGTGCCGAGACAGAACCAGTAGTCGTTGCCTTTGAAGAGCTGGGCCGCGACGGCCTGCTGGTCTTTCACGCCGAGATCGCCGCCCCAGGCATCTTCGCGGACGGTGTAGCCCTTTTTGAAGTAGGGATTTGCCGTCTCGTGTGCGAACGACAGCGCGTCATTGACATAGGCATGCACGGGAGCAAGAAGGAGCCCCTGGGCGAGAAGGAGGAGAGGAAGAAGCTTTTTCACGGAAGATTTCAGGCCCCGGGCGAGGTGATGGCAACAACCATTTCGGTTGTCATTTTGTTGATGCGCCGCACGTTCTCCACGGGAATGATCGAGCCGTCGTCTTTGCCAATGAGCGGGCGGATGGCAACGAGCATTTTGCCCGTGCGGACGACGAGGCCGTCTTTTCCAAGACGGGTATTTTTGATCCGGTCCAGCCGGTTGGTGAAATAGTTGATCAACTGCGGCTGGTGGAGCAGCTCCGCGCCTGCCGGGGAGTAATTCTTCTGGACGACCGAGGTGAGCACTTCGGTGCCGCGGATCCATCCGCCCATGCTCACGAGCTGGGCGAGATCATCGTCGCCGAGTTCCTGCATCGCCCCGCGCACATCCTGGAGCGCCCCGTCGAACTCGGTGCGGACGGCCTGCCATTCCTTGGCGTTGGCTTTTTCGGTGACGCTTTTGCAGCGGGCGATGACCGCCTTGCGCACATTGATGGCCTCGGCCAGCACCAGAAGCTCCCGACCGATTTCCTTGACGCGCTGGGAGTCCTCGGCTTCCACGGCGATGAATCCCTCGGCGATCACCGTTCCCAGCAAAAGCGCGACCTGCGGACGGTTTCCCGTGTTTTTTCCCAGAGCCTTGTGCTGCTCCGCCCGCCAATTCGGCGTCCCGAGCTTGTCGAGAACGACAAAGATTTCGCTGGGAACAGGCACGACGACATCGGAAACCGCCCGCGCGGGAAACTTGGAAAGGTCAATGCTCGCGGGGGGGGTCTGCGCGGGAACGGCATGGGCCACAGTGAGAAAAATCGCGGCTGCCAGAAATGGGATCGTCTTCGTCATGAGCGGAAAATGAGCTTGGTCACCGAACGGGAGACCGATATTAATTAAGGCCGAACATGCCATGAACCCGGATAAATTACAACATCTTCTTCAGACTGCGGCCAACCGTCGGCTTCTGGTCATCGGGGACGTGATGCTCGATGAGTTTGTGTGGGGGCGGGTTTCCCGCATCTCTCCCGAGGCCCCGGTGCCGGTGGTCGAGGTCGTCAAGGAGTCCTCCTACCCGGGCGGGGCGGCCAATGTCGCCCGCAACCTGCGTCCGTTTTGTGCCGGCGTGCATCTGTGCGGACTTGTCGGTGAAGACGTTTATGCCGGGCAACTCCGTGCGCTTCTCGATGCCGAGATGATTTCGACGGACTCGCTGGTCTCCGATCCCGGAACGCCGACGATTGTCAAAACGCGGATCATCGCCCGCCAGCAGCAAGTCGTGCGGGTCGACAGGGAGAAGCGGCCGGATGATCTGAGCGGAGTGATTGATCGCGCCTGCGCGCTGCTTGCCGGGATTTTTCCGTTGGTGGACGCCGTGATTCTGGAAGATTACGGCAAAGGCTTTCTCGGGCAGGAATTCAAAGACCGCATTTGCCATCTCGCGCGGGCCAGCGGAAAAGTGGTCACGGCCGATCCCAATCCCGGGAACCTGCTCGATTGGACGGGGGTGGATCTACTGAAGCCGAATCGTTCGGAAGCGTTTGACATGGCCGGCCAAAAGGATCACGGCCCGACGGATAACCCACTGGAGGATGAAGCCTTGGCCGCCGTCGGGGCCCGCCTTCTGGCAAAATGGGATTTGCCGGGACTGCTGATCACGCTTGGCGAGCACGGAATGATTCTTTTCGAGCGCGGGAAAGCCCCCTACCACACGCCCACGCGGGCACGCGAGGTGTTCGATGTTTCGGGTGCCGGGGACACGGCGATCGCCCTCTTCACGCTGGCACTCTGCTCGGGAGCGACCCCCCGGGAGGCCGCGGAAATCTCGAACCATGCCAGCGGGGTTGTTGTCGCCAAGCTGGGCACCGCGACGCTTACCGCAGAGGAACTCCTCGCCAGCTTCTCCGAACATGCGGGCTAACTCCCCTGCTGTTCTCTTAAGTGGCCCATCACCATGAAAAAGGCCGTCTTTTTTGACCGGGACGGAACCCTCATGGAAGAGGTTCACTACTGCAACGATCCGGCCAGTGTCCGTGCGGTGCCGGGAGCTGCGGCCACTCTTGCGCGGCTCCGTGCGGCCGGCTGGCTCAATATTATTGTCACCAACCAGAGCGGGCTCGCCTCGGGGAAAATTTTGCCGTTCCAATACGAGGCGGTTGAAGCGGAACTCGGACGCCAGTTGGGCGGGTTCGTGGATGCCACGTATTTCTGCCCGGATGCCCCGCAATCCCCGACCCCCCGGCGGAAACCCGGCACCGGCATGCTTGAGGAAGCCGCGCACGACCACGGGATTGATCTGTCACAAAGTTGGATGGTCGGGGACAAGAATATCGACATCGCGTGCGGGAGAACCGCCGGCTGCCGCACGATCCTTGTTCTCACCGGCTACGGCGAAAAGCACGCGGGTTGCGGGGCCGACTTTGTCGTGCGCGATGCCGCCGAGGCCGCCGAACGGATTCTCTCGGCCGACTGACACTCCCCCGAATGAACAATCGCCTTGTCCTCTCTCTTTGTTAGAGTGTCCGACTTCGTCATGATATTTCCATTCACAAAAATGAACGGTGCCGGCAACGATTTCATTGTCTGCGACAACCGGGCCCGAACCTTTCCCCTCGACCCGAAAACGATCGCTCGCCTGTGCGACCGGCATCGGGGAGTTGGGGCCGACGGATTGCTTGCGGTCGAACCATCGGAAACCGGCGCGGATTTCCGGATGCGTTATTACAACAGCGACGGCGGGGAGGCGGAGATGTGCGGCAACGGTGCCCGTTGCTTTGCCCGATTTGCCGCACGGTTGCTTGCGGAGATTCCGGAGATGATTTCCTTTGAGACGCAAGCCGGCCTGATCCGGGCGTCGTTCTCGGGCGGGTTGGTCACGGTCAATATGAGCGATCCGCATGACCTCCGTCCGCCCAAGGCGATCGGCGCGGGCTTTCCCTGCACCGTCCATTTCCTCAATACCGGCGTCCCGCACGCGGTTGTGTTTGTAAAGGATGTCGAAGCCGTCAATGTCGGGATTTTGGGTGCCACCCTCCGCCAACATCCCGCCTTCGCCCCGAAGGGAGCGAACGCCAATTTCGCGCAGGTTCTGGCACCCGGCCAGCTCGTGCTCAGAACCTACGAGAGAGGAGTCGAGGCAGAGACTCTCGCCTGCGGAACCGGCGTCTGTGCGACCGCTCTCCTCCACCACATCGCAACCGGAGATCCGTCTCCGGTGTCGGTCAGGGTGCGTGGAGGCGATACGCTGCAAGTGGGCTTCGAGCGGACAGCCAACGGGGGATTTCAAAACGTCACCCTCTCCGGCCCCGCGGATTTCGTCTTTGAGGGCACAATGGCGATTTGAGCCGGACGACAGGGATTTTAAAAAACACGCGAAAATCGGCATCGACTCAGCCGTTCAAGTCCGGCAGATATTGATTATGTCATTTGCAGGAACTCATACCGCCCTTGTGACGCCGTTTCGCGGGGGAAAATTCGATGCCGGGGCTTTTCGCAGCCTGATCGAGGATCAGATTGCCGGAGGGATTTCCGGAATCGTGCCCGTTGGGACAACCGGCGAGTCCCCCACGCTCGACCGGGACGAGCATAACGAGGTGATCCGCACCGCAGTGGAGTTTGCGCGGCATCGGTGCTTGGTCATGGCGGGAACAGGCTCGAATGCCACGTCGGAAGCCATCGCCCTCACGACCGAAGCCGAGCGACTCGGAGCCGATGCCGCGCTGCTCGTCGCCCCTTATTACAACAAGCCAACGCAGGAAGGGCTCTACCGCCACTTTCGCGCGATCTCGGAATCGGTGAAAATTCCGATCATTCTCTACAGCATCCCCGGACGCTGCGGCATTGAGATCGGGGTCGAAACCGTGGTGCGCCTCGCCTCCGATTGCCCGAACATCAGGGCGATCAAGGAAGCCGGGGGCTCGGTCGAGCGCGTGAACCTCCTCCGCGCCGCTCTGCCTGCGGCGTTTGAAATCCTTTCAGGCGACGACGCGCTCACGATCCCGTTCCTTTCGGTCGGAGCGGTCGGCGTCATTAGCGTGGCCTCGAATCTTATCCCGTCCGAAGTTTCTCAAATGGTTCGGCTCTGGCTCGCCGGAGAGACCGCCGGTGCCGCGGCGCTCCATGCCCGCTTCTACCCGCTCTTCAAAGACCTCTTCATCGAGCCCAACCCGGTTCCGATCAAATTCGCGCTTTCGTTGCGGGGAAAAATGTCTCCCGAAGTCCGGCTCCCGCTCTGCGAAATGTCCGCATCCAGCCAGACCCGCCTCCGCAACACGCTCGCCAGCCTCTCCCTATGATTACCCGTCTCGTCATCAACGGAGCCAAGGGCCGTATGGGCCAGGCCCTCCTCTCCTGCGCCGCACGGGATTCCGAACTCTCGGTCGGCGCCGCACTGGATGCCGGCGACAACGTTGCCGCAGCCCTCTTCACTTGCGACGCCGTGATCGACTTTACCCACGCCTCCGCCACCGCGGAGATCGCCGGGGCCTGCGCCGACGCCGGAAAGGCATTGGTCATTGGGACGACCGGACACGACGACGCTTCCCGCGCCCGCATCCACACCTGCGCAACAAAGATCCCCATCGTCTTTGCCCCGAATTTCAGCATCGGCGTAAATGCCCTCTTCTGGCTCACCCGCAAAGCCGCCAAAATCCTCGGCCCCGACTTCGATCTGGAAGTTGTGGAAATGCACCACAACCTCAAAAAAGACTCCCCGAGCGGCACCGCCCGACACCTTGCCGAAATCCTCGCCGATGTCCGCGGCCTCGACTACGAGCACGATGTCCGCCACGGACGCACGGGCATGGTTGGCGAACGGCCCCGCACGGAAATCGGCATGCACGCCATCCGGGGCGGCGACGTTGTCGGCGATCACACCGTCCTCTTCGCCAATACCGGGGAACGCCTCGAGCTCACGCACAAAGCTTCCAGCCGTGATACCTTTGCCAATGGCGCCCTCCGCGCCGCCAAGTGGGCACGAGCCCGCCCCCCCGGCCTCTACGACATGCAGGACGTCCTCGGACTCCGGTGAGGAATCCCAGGAAATGCCAACGCCCGCGACGACCAACAATTCTGGCATTCGTGACAACCACAAACGGGGGGTTGTAGCCGATTTTCTCAAATCGAAAATTCAATCGGGCTCGCGGCTATCGGTCGTTTCCGCGTATTTCACCATTTACGCCTACGACGCTCTCCGCAGGCACCTCGACGAGATCGAGCACCTCGATTTCCTTTTCGGCGAGCCGCGTTTCATCTCCTCGCTCGACCCGGAAAAGACCGACAAGAAGACGTTCAAAATTGAAGACGAAGGCCTGCAACTTGCCAACCGCCTGGAGCAAAAGCGCGTTGCCCGCGACTGCGCGGAATGGATTCGCCAGAAGGTGGACATCCGCTCGATCCGGAAAGCCCAACTCCTCCACGGCAAGATGTATCACATCGCCAATGCCGGTGTGGAGGAAGCGATTATCGGCAGTTCCAACTTTACCGTGCGCGGCCTCGGCCTGGGCGCGGGCAGCAACAACATCGAACTCAATCTCGTGGTTGACGGCAATCGTGACCGGCAGGATTTGAAGTTGTGGTTTGATGAGCTGTGGAAAAGCGACGGCACTGGCGGCACGGAAGAATTGGTGGAGGACGTGAAGCAGGAAGTTCTGCTTTACCTCGCCCAGCTTTACCAGAACCACGCGCCGGAGTTCATCTACTACAAAACCCTCTTCCACATTTTTGAAAATTTCCTCGCCGATCAGGAAAAAGGCGGGTTGCTCGACCAGGACATCCGAATCGTTGACACGGATATTTGGAAAGCTCTTTACGAGTTCCAGCGCGACGGCGTCAAAGGCGCAATCAACAAAATCCTCAAACACAACGGCTGCATCCTGGCCGACAGTGTCGGCTTGGGAAAAACCTTCGAGGCGCTGGCCGTCATCAAGTATTTTGAACTCAAAAACGACAAGGTGCTGGTTCTCTGCCCGAATAAACTCAAGGCGAACTGGACTGAGTATCAGGCCCACGTCAACAGCCAGCTCAACCCTTTCCTTGCGGATCGGTTTGGCTACACCGTGTTGTCCCATACCGATTTGAGCCGCGACGGTGGCGATGCCGACGGGATCAACTTGGAGACGTTCAACTGGGCGAACTTCAATCTCGTCGTCATTGATGAATCGCACAACTTCCGCAACAACACGCCCGGCAAGCGCGATGAGGAGGGGAACATCATCCGCCTGAGCCGGTATCAGCGGCTCATGGAAGACATCATCAAAAAGGGCGTTAAGACCAAAGTCCTTCTGCTTTCCGCCACGCCGGTCAACAACGACTTGAAAGACCTGCGCAACCAAATCTATTTTCTGACCGAAGGCAGCGACACGGCATTCCAGGACACCATCGGCATCGGCAGCTTGAAGGAAACCCTGGCCACGGCGCAAAAGACGTTCACGCATTGGGCAGGCAAGCAATCCGGCGAACGCAAAACCACAGATCTCCTTGAAAAGCTCAGTTCCGCCTTCTTCAAACTTCTCGACGAGTTGACGATTGCGCGATCCCGCAAGCATATCCTGCGCTTTTACAAGACCAGCGTTGCGCAACTCGGCGGCTTCCCGACGCGCGGCAAGCCGGTTTCCATCTATGCGGAGATTGACCTGCAACGCCGGTTCCTGAGCTACGACAAACTGAACGACGAAATCAGCGGCTACAAGCTGTCGCTGTTTGCTCCGTCCCGTTATCTCAAGGAAAAGTTCAAATCGCTGCCGCTCTACCAAACCCACACCGGCGATCCCTTCAGCCAGGCCGACCGCGAGACCTTCCTTGTCGGCATGATGAAGATGAATTTTCTCAAACGCCTGGAAAGCTCGGTGGAATCATTTGAAATCACCATGGGCCGGACGATTGGCAAGATCGAAGACCTGGAACGGAAGATTAAAAATTACCAGGCCACACCCGACCAGAACCCGGAATCCGACGAGATGGAATTGGATCTCGCAATGCCGGAAGCGGAGGGAGACGCCGACGACCCGATGGAAGTGGGCGGCAAATTCAAATATCGCTTGGAGCATCTTCATCTCGACAAATGGCTCAAGGATCTTCAGGGGGACAAGCAGCAACTGAGCTTGCTTCATTCCTCCGCCGAAGCCGTCACCCCCGAGCGCGACGCAAAGCTCAAAGAGTTGAAGCAGCTCATCGAGCGCAAGGTCAGAAACCCGACCACGAACAAACGCGGTGAGCTGAACAAGAAAGTCCTCGTGTTCACCGCGTTCGCCGACACCGCCGAATACTTGTTCCAGTCGCTGTCATCCTGGGCGCACAAGGACTTGGGTATCCACATCGCGCTCGTCACCGGCGGCGGCGGCAACCTGACCACGTTCGGGAAAACCGACTACAACCAAATCCTCACCAACTTTTCCCCGCGTTCGAAGAACCGCGACAAAATCCCGTCCATGGGGCAGGCCGGCGAGATTGATTTGCTCATTGCCACCGACTGTATTTCCGAGGGCCAGAACCTTCAGGATTGCGATTACCTCGTCAATTATGACATCCATTGGAATCCCGTCCGTATCATCCAGCGCTTTGGGCGCATTGACCGGATCGGCAGCGTCAATGCCACTGTCCAGTTGGTGAACTTCTGGCCAACGCAGGACTTGGAAAAATACGTCAACCTCAAGAACCGGGTCGAAGCCCGCATGGCGCTCGTGGATATTTCCGCCACGTTCGACGACAACCTGCTCAAGACCGGCGAGATTGAGGAATTGATTCACGAGGACATGCGCTACCGCGACAAGCAGCTCCTGAAATTGCGCGAGGAAGTCCTGGATCTCGAAGATTTCAGCGAAAGCGTCGCCCTGAATGAATTCACCCTCGACGATTTCCGCATCGAATTGAGCAACTACATCGCCAGCAACCGCAAGCTCCTCGAAGATGCTCCGCTCGGTCTATATGGCGTTGTTCCGCCGAACCCCGAGCAGAAGGTCATCGGCCCCGGCGTTGTCTTTTGCCTGAAACAAAAGGGCGAGCCGAAGAGCGGCGACACCGTCAACCCGCTCCAGCCTTACTATCTCGTTTACGTCTTGAACGACGGCACGGTGCGTTTCTCGTTCGCGCAGCCGAAACAAATCCTGGAAATCTTCCGGCTGCTCTGCTCCGGCAAAGTGACGGCCTACGACCAACTCTGCCAGTTGTTCGACGCCGAGACGAACAACGGCTCGGACATGGCCCGCTACAGCAAACTCCTTGCCGATGCCGTGGATTCCATCGCCCGGACGTTCCAGAAACGCGTTGCCGCCGGCCTGCAATCTGGACGCGACTTTGTGATTCCCAACCAGCACGACCAGGCGCGTGAAACCACCGACTTTGACCTCATCACCTGGCTCGTCATCAAAAAAGATGAATAGGCCCCTCGATTCCCTCATCCTCACCATCCGGGGCCAAAAGGTCATCCTCGATGCCGATCTGGCGGCGATTTACGGGGTTGCGATCAAGGTTCTGAATCAGGCCATCAAAAGAAATTCCGACCGTTTCCCCGCTGATTTCATGTTCCAGCTCTCGGAAGAGGAATTTGTTTCTTTAAGGTCACAAATTGTGACCTTAAAGACAGAAGCGCCTGATGTTGAGGCCGATGATGCTTTAAGGTCGCAATTTGCGACCTTAAAGACTGGCAGGGGACAACACAGAAAATACCTCCCTTACGCCTTCACCGAGCACGGCGCCCTCATGGCGGCCAATGTCCTCAACAGTCCCGAGGCTGCCAAAATGAGCGTGTATGTCGTCCGGGCATTCATCAAGCAGCGCGAGATCCTCATGGCGCAATCCGATGTCCTGAAAAAACTCGCCCAAATGGACGCCAAGCTCCTCGAACACGACGACGACCTCCGCGTGATCTGGCAGGAACTCCAGCCGCTCCTCACTCCCCCGCCCGTTCCGCCCAAGCCGCAAATCGGCTTCCACGCCAAAGAAGACAACTCGCCCTACCGCACCAAATCTCGTTCCGAGAAAAAAATCGCTGAAACTTTTCTCTTTTCCAAAAATGTCCACTCCTGATCCCCGCTCCACGATCCCTGCCGCCCTTTCCAGTTTCCAAACTCTCCCGCTCAAGGATGCCGCCCGCCAGTTTCTCGCCGAACTTGGCTACAAGAGCGACAAGTTTCTCGCCGGTGCAGGCTCCTCGCCGCAGGCATTCCTCGATCTTTTCGCTGCTGGCCACCCGTTCGACCAAGCCAAAGCCATCGTCTCCGAGTGGAAATCTGCCGACCTCCTTTTCCAGCTCACCGATCAGGAACTCAACCGCGAATCCAGCCTCTTCACCGACGACTCGGTTCAGCGCGGCCTGCTCAAATCCTACATTTTTATCGCCATCGAACTAAAGGGCAGTGAATACCCACGCGGCAAGTTCTCCGCCATCGCCCGGCAGATCAATCGCCTCTTCCCCATGCCCGTGATGGTGTTTTTCAAACATCAGGGGCGCCTCACCATCGCTGTCATCAACCGCCGCGTGAACAAGCTCGACGAGAGCAAAGACGTGCTTGGCAAAGTCACCCTCATCAGCGGCATTGATCTCGCGCAGCCTCATCGCGGCCACCTCGACATCCTCGACTCGCTCGCGCTGCCGAATCTCGTCCACCCGCAAAAGAAGCCCATTACCGACTTCGACACCCTTCACGCAGCGTGGGAACAGATTTTCAACGTCGAGCTGCTCAACGAACGCTTCTACCGCGAGCTGGCCAACTGGTATTTCTGGGCGCTCCCGCAGGTCGAGTTCCCCGCCGACCTCGAAGCCGACGACGAGAAGCGCCGCGCCACCGGCCTCATCCGCCTGCTCACCCGCCTCATCTTCTGCTGGTTCCTCAAGGAAAAGGGCCTTATCCCCGAGAAACTCTTCCACCCCACCGACCTCGACAAAATCCTCAAGGGCTTCGATCCCGAGAGCGAAACCAGCTCCACCTATTACCAGGCCATCCTGCAAAACCTCTTCTTCGCCACGCTGAACCAGCGCATGGGAAAAGACGCCAAAGGCCAGCCCTACCGGATCTTTGCCAAGGACGAAGGTTTTCAAAGAAACCGCGCCACCTACGACGTCAACAACCTCTACCGCTACGAAGCCCTCTTTCAAGAGGAACCCGATACCGCCCTCGCACACTTCGCCGACATCCCATTCCTCAACGGCGGCCTCTTCGAGTGCCTCGACCGCACCGAGGAGAGTAGCCCCGACAATTCTGTCGGGGATTCTTCCAAACAAACCGAGACAGGATTGTCTCGGCTACACTTCAAAAAGCGCTACCTCGACGGCTTTTCCCGCAATCCCAAGAAGCGCCCCCATGTCCCCGACCGCCTCTTCTTCGATGGCGGGGAAACCGCCGACCTCTCCGCAGCCTACGGCGACACCAAGCGCAAGGCAGAACGCGTCACCGGCCTCATTCGCATCTTGAACCGCTACAAGTTCACCATTGTCGAGAACACCCCCATCGATCAGGAAATCGCACTCGATCCCGAACTCCTCGGCAAGGTCTTTGAAAACCTGCTCGCCTCCTACAACGAGGAAACCAAGACCACCGCCCGCAAGCAGACCGGCTCCTTCTACACCCCGCGCCCCATCGTGGACTACATGGTGGACGAGTCCCTCAAAGCCCACCTCGAGCGCAAAGTAGCCGAGACAATCCTGTCTCGGTCAAACCCCGACAAGATTGTCGGGGCTACTTTCCAACCCTACAACCCAGACGCTGCCACCGAAAAGACCTGGCAGAACCTCCCCCATTGGTCACAAGAAGGCACTACCTACTGGATCACCTTCCGCCTCGCCGACTCCCTGCCGCAGGAGAAACTCAACGCATGGAAAGCGGAACGCGATATCTGGGCCAGCCACCACCCCGAACCGTGGTCTGATTCGGACTGGAAAGAATACCACGAACGCTTCGGCGAACGTCTGGAAAACTGGCTCGATGTCGGCGAGGGCGAGTGCCACCTCCGCCGCCCGGAGATTCGCTCTCTCGTTGAAAAAGGCCTTACCCATTTCGATGGCGCCCGCTACGACCTCGGCCCATGGATCATCATGCCCAACCACGTCCACATGCTCCTCCGCCCAAACAAAGGGCAAAATCTCTCGAAGATCATGCAGGGCATCAAAGGCGTCAGCGCCAAAGAGTGCAACTCCCTCCTTGGGCGCACGGGCCAGCCATTCTGGCAGGAGGAATCTTTTGATCACATCGTGCGCAGTCAGGCGCAGTTTGATCGGTTTATCCGCTATATCACGGAGAATCCAAGGAAGGCGAAACTCAAGGAAGGCGAATATCAACGTAGCTCCGACAATCAGAGTAGCCCCGACAATCCTGTCGGGGTTTCTCCCGATACTACCGGGACAGGATTGTCCCGGCTACGCTCCCGCCTCGACCAACTCTTCTCCTACACCGAACAACCCCACCAATTCTCCGAGCCCGAAGTCGCCGCCCTCGTCGCCGCCATTGATGTTCTGAAAATCCTCGACCCCGCCTGCGGCTCCGGGGCCTTCCCCATGGGCGTTCTTCACAAGCTCGTTTATATCCTCGGCAAGCTCGACCCCGACAACGACCGCTGGAAACAGACCCAGCTCGCCAAGCTCGATTCCGCCCCCATGCGAGAGGAACTCGAACGCGCCTTCGCCGATAACGCCGACGACTACGGCCGCAAGCTCTACCTCATCGAAAACTGCCTCTACGGCGTGGACATCCAGCCCATCGCCATCCAGATCACCAAACTCCGCTTCTTCATCTCCCTCGTCTGCGACCAGAAGATACAAAGTAGCCCCGACAATCCTGTCGGGGATTCCTCCAAACAATCCGAGACAAGATTGTCTCGGCTACGCTCCAAAAATCTCGGCATCCGGCCGCTGCCCAATCTGGAAACCAAGTTCGTCGCCGCGAACACGCTTATCGGAATCAGCGAATCTGAGCAGACCTTGTTCACCGACCCGCGCATTGGCCTTATCGAAAAAGAAATTGAGTCCCTCTACCACCGCTATTTCTCGATCCTTCGGCGTAGCCAGAAACTTGAACTACAAGCCAAGGTCAAAAGCGGTCGTCACCAAATTCTCGCCATTATCCGAGAGAACTTGAAGAAGGATGAGCCAGCCATTCTCCAGAAAATCCAATCCGCAGAGGTCCATCTAACCCTGCTGACCAAAGCCTTGTCGGCCCCGGCAACTTCCGTTTCTTCCAAATCCGCCATGCTCAAGGAGGTCGGCCAGAAGCAGGCCGAGGTGACTCAACTCCGTTCCCGCTTGGACTCCATCGAAACCCATGTGCAAAAAGCAGCGAGCATCGCCGCTTGGAACCCCTTCGATCCGCAAAGCCGTGCCGACTTCTTCGATCCCCACCTGATGTTCGGCATCTCCGTGGCCAGCGGCTTCGATATCACAATCGGCAACCCGCCCTGCGTCCGCGCCGACGAGCAGAGCGAGGCAAACGTCGCCCAGCGCCAAGCCATCCTCGCTAGTAACCAATACGAGACACTGTGGGAAAAGTGGGATCTCTTCGTCCCCTTCCTCGAACGCTCCTACAAACTGCTCCGGCCCAACGGCGTCAGCACCATGATTGTCTCCGACGCCTTCTGCCATTCCAAATACGCGCAGAAGGCGCAGAACTGGTTCCTGAAAAATGCCCGCATCCTCCGCCTCGACTTCTGCGGCGAGGTCAAAATCTTCGTGGCGGCCGTCCACAACGTCATCACCTGCTTCCAAAAAGCAGACGGCGCAAAGTGGAAACCCGAACGCCGCATTCACCGCGAGACTTTCGGTGAGGTTTCGTTGTTGCCGACGGATGAGCAAGCGAAGCTCACGAATCGTATGTTCTTTCCCGATGAATCAGTGCACTCAGGCTTCACCGTGCCGACACTCGCCATCAGCTCAATCTGCTATGTGAGTTTTGGATGCCGACCAAACAGCGATGAAAAGCGCGCGAAGGGCTTGTTTGTCGCTGCCGACCTTGTGAGCGATGCGAGAGACAAGGACCATCCCAAGCCTTACATCGAGGCAAAGGACATTACTCGATGGACTTATCTACAATCACGCTGGCTTGAATGGGAAACCGCTCGATCGCCTGATTTGCTGACACGTCCGACCTTCACTCAACTCTACGAGGTTCCCGAAAAAATCGTTGCTGCCGACGTGTCCGGTGCCGAGAACCGCGCAGCATACGACTGCGGGAAGGTTTTCCACAGTCACACACTTATCTCATTCGTTCCGTGGCACTCGCTCCACGGGGTGCGCAACAACTCGCTAAAAAAATCTGCGCGCTACCGCGGCGAAAAACCACAGCGCCTTGAGTTGCCGAGGCGCGAGGAACTGGAAGCCACCAGCCGCCGCTTCGCCGTGAAATACCTACTTGGCGTGATGAACTCCGGCAGTGCCCGCGATTTCCTCCGCGCGAACCGCCGTAGCAACATTCACCTCTACCCCGATGATTGGAAAAAACTCCCCATCCCCGACGTGTCCGCTGCCCAACAAAAGCCCATCATCGCTTTGGTCGATCAAATCCTTATCCGGAAACGCGCCAACCCCACCGCCGACATCAGCGCCCTCGAAACAGACCTGGACGCCAAAGTTGCCACTCTCTACGGACTGACGTCGGAAGAAATCGCCATCGTGGAGGGCACCGCCAAATGAACCCGTTGCCAAACCCCTCCTCCCGCTTGGGCTTTTTGAGGGCCAAAGGCCCGGCCCCATACCAGCCCAGGGCAACGCCCTGGGTAACCCGTCGTAAAGATCAACTGAGCCCTGAAGGGGCGACCCATCCGCCGCGCCTGAACATGGCCCGCCCATTCAGGGCTCAATGGGAACGGAACCCGAAACCCAGGGCGTTGCCCTGGGCTGGTATGGGCCGCACTGTTGGTGCTGAAGAAACGCAGCGCGACCTGCTCTTCCACGACAGCGTAGCACGGACAATCCTGTCCGTGTCCCCCGACGATCCGCAGACAGGATTGTCTGCGCTACTCTCGCTCAACGCCCCCAGCCACTCCATCCGCAACCGCCTCCTCCGCCTCACCGCCGACAGCCCCGACCTCCTCGCCATCATCAAACAGGAGGGCCGGGTGTAATGACGAATGCAGAATGACGAAAACCTGAAACCATGAGTAACGAAATCACCCCCTTTGAAGCCATCCGCCGCACGAACCCGGCGGGCAACGAATTCTGGTCCAGCCGCGACTTCGCCCGCGTGCTCGGCTACGTGAACTACCGCCATTTTCAGGCGGTCATCGAGAAGGCCCGCACCGCCTGTTTTAACAGCGGACAGCGGGTGGACGACCATTTCGTCGGGATCGACGAAATGGTCGAGATCGGCAGCGGCGCGCAACGCGCCATCCCCACCGTGATGATGTCCCGCTACGCCTGCTACCTCGTCATCCAGAACGCGGACCCGGCCAAGGAGATCGTGGCCCAAGGCCAGACCTACTTTGCCATCCAAACCCGGCGGCAGGAGTTGAGCGACGAGGAAGTGGAAGAACAACGCCGCCTCGCCATCCGTGGAGAGCTGCGCCAGCACAACAGCCAGCTCGCCGATGCCGCGAAGGATGCCGGAGTCATCGAATCCCGCGACTACGCCATCTTCCAAAACCACGGCTACATGGGTCTCTACGGTGGACTCGGCGCTCGGGACATCCACCGCCGGAAAGGCCTGAAGAAGAGCGAGCAAATCCTCGATCACATGGGCAGCACAGAACTCGCCGCCAACCTCTTCCGCGCCACGCAAGCCGAGGACAAACTGCGTCGGGAAAAGATCACCGGCAAAGACAAAGCCAACCGCGCCCACCGCGAAGTCGGAGCCAAGGTCCGCCAAACCATCAAAGAACTCGGCGGCACCATGCCCGAGCATCTGCCAACTGCTGAGAGCATCAAGAAACTGGAGTTCAAAGCCCGGAAGTCGCTTAAGAAGCCGAAGCCATGAGACAATCCCACAAAGAGAGCACACGATTATGATCACCAAAATCACGACCCAATACTTCAAGCGATTTGAGACGCAGGAGTTCCCGCTGGAGTCACTCACTTTGCTGGCGGGGCCGAACAACAGCGGAAAATCAACCTTGCTGCAGGCTGCCATGGTTTGGAATCTGGGCATGCAGAAGTGGTGGGAGAAGAAAGGTCCCGGAAGCGGATCAAAGGCCAAGGACCGGCCCGGCGCGCCCATCACACGGCAGGAATTCACGGCGTTACCGCTGCCGTCCATGGATCAGCTTTGGACAGATACCCATACCTCTCTCCGTAAAGATGAAGGCAAGCAGGGGGCTCCCCGCCCTTTGGTCATCACCTTGTACGGTATTGACAAAGACGGGAGCGAATGGAAGCTCGGCTTTGAGTTTCGCTACAGCGGCCCCGAGCAAATTCATGCGAAACCCGTGGCGGCGGATCTGCCGCACCTCGACCTGGCGCATGAAGAGATCAGCGTGATCTATGTTCCACCATTTTCGGGAATCGGCGTCAATGAAACCAGGCATGACCGCCCCTATCAGGACATGCTGGTCGGTCAGGGCAAAGCCGGTGACATCCTCCGCAATCTACTGCTCGAAGTGGCAGAAGCCGACGATGGGAAAGATTGGCAAAGGCTTGTGGAGATCGTCTCGGAAGTCTTTGGCTACCGCTTGCTCAGGCCGGCGTATACTGGCGCGCCCTACATCACTTGCCAATATCTGAAAGGCATACCGACGGGCAACGGCTTTGGAGGACTCCCGCCCTTGGATGTTTCAACGACAGGCAGCGGATTTCATCAGGTGTTGCTCATTCTGGCTTTCATGTTTGCACGGCCCTCCAGCTTGATCCTGCTGGACGAACCCGATGCGCACCTCCATGTCCTTTTGCAAAAGCAGCTCTACGACATCCTCCGACGCTTGTGCCACGAGCGAAAGGGACAGTTGCTTATTGCCACCCACTCCGAGGTCTTGATCGACAATACGAGCCCCGAGCAGATCGTTTCCTTCTATCGCGAGCCACATCCCCTGGCGTTAGATAGTGATCGCGATCAAGTTCGGGAGGCTCTGAAACGGGTCACTTCTCTGGAATTGCTTCTCGCGGAAAACGCCAAAGGCATTCTTTATCTGGAGGGCACCACCGACTTCGATCTACTCAAGGCGTGGGCAACCGTTCTGCATCATCCGTTAGAGCAATGGTTCAGCCGTTTGCCATTCTGGCACAACAACCAGGGCCGCAGCCCGAAAGAAGCCCGTGCGCATTTCTTCGCGCTCAAGGCCATCCAGCCCAATCTGAAGGCAGGGCTCTTGCTCGACGGAGACAACAGGAGTTTGCCCGACCGCGAGATCACGGCTGACGGCCTGACCATTCTGCGATGGGAACGCTACGAGGCGGAAAGCTACCTCCTGCATCCCGCCAGCCTGGAGCGGTTCCTGAATGCAGAGAAAGGGCCCCTTTTCGCCAAACCAGCATTGGATTACCTGCGCGAACAACTGCCACCAGCATTTTTCCATTCACCACTCGAGGCCAGCACGTTCCTTCGAGCAGAACCAGCGAGCAAAACCCTGTTGCCGGACATGCTTGCCAAAGCCGATGTTGCCATTTCGAAAAGTGATTATTTCCTGCTGGCCCGACAGATGAAGCGTGAGGAAATCCCGCATGAAGTCGAAGAAAAGCTGAATGCCATTCAGCATTTGGTGTGCTCATGACAAATTTACAAGACGCCCCCGAGGCCAGCGCCGCCCAGCAGCGCGACTACCTCATCCTCCGGCACGCCGGAAAGATTTCCCATGAGCAGGCGTTGCAGAAAGCGGAGCTGGAGTTCGAGAAGTTCCACCACCAGCAACTCGCCCTGCCGTCGCAGGTAGAAAAGGACTTTGAAGCGGCGGTCAAGGAATTGAAGAAATTGCCCGAGCCGGGACGAAAGAAAAAGAAGCCATGAACGAGCAACTTATTCTAATGAAAAAGAAAACCGCTCCCACCAAACGAATGGCCGTCGCGAAAGCGAACCTTGAGAAAAACGAGGTCGAGACTGCCAGGGACATCATTCAGGAACCTTTGGCCAATCGGTTCCCGAACCAAAACCCATGAGAGCCGGCATCGCATTGGGATCCAACCTCGGCGACCGCCTCGGCCACCTGCGGGATGCCCGGAAGCGCCTGCTCGCGCTCCACGATGGATCCGGCCCGTTCCTTTGCTCGAAAATCTACGAAACCACCCCGGTGAACTGCCCGGATGACTCCCCCTCGTTCTTCAATGCCGCCATCGAACTCTCCACAGCGATCCCTCCCCTCGATCTCCTCGCCGAACTCCACCGCATCGAAACCGAATCCGGAAGAACTCGAACACACAAGCTTCATGAACCCCGCAACTTGGATCTCGATTTTCTCTTTTGTGACAATATTGAACTTTCGCATAATACGCTAATTCTGCCTCACCCGCGAATTTCCGAACGCCTTTTTGTCCTGAAACCTCTCTCGGACATCTGCCCGGATCGCATTCTGTATGGATTAAATCGCAGTGTGCGCGATCTCCGCGAAGAGCTTGAGTCGCATCAGGAAAGCTCAGAAATCAATGATGTATCATTTTGCTTTTAACAAGCAGATTACATATACTTTTTACGTTTTATATATTTTGAAAAAAAATTCCGATTTTTTAAAAGAGGCGAAGTTGTCCGGTCGAAAGCTTGCGACATTGACAGCCTACGACTACCCGACTGCGCGACTTTTGGACGAGTGCGGGCTGGATTTTATTTTGGTTGGAGATTCTTTGGGGATGGTGGTTTTGGGGCATCCCGACACGACGCAAGTGACCATGAATGACATGATCCACCATACGCGGGCCGTGGCGCGTGGGGCGGGCGAGACGTGGGTGGTCTCCGATTTGCCCGTCGACAGTTATGCCTCGGCAGAATCGGGCGTTAAAAATGCAGCCCTTTTGGTCGGGGCCGGTGCGGACGCCGTGAAGTTGGAGGGGGGCATCGAGTGTTTGGACACAATCCAGGCCATCATCGGCGCGGGGATTCCGATGGTCGGGCATCTGGGAATGCTGCCCCAGCGGGTTCGGGAGGAAGGCGGATACCACATCAAAGGGAAGACCGGCGGGGAGGCGCAAGCACTCCAGGAAGACGCGCTTGCCTTGGATCAGGCGGGCGTCTGCGCCATCGTTTTGGAGCTTGTTCATCCCCCGCTTGCCGGGCAAATCACGCGCAGCCTGGGCACGCCGACCATTGGCATCGGAAGCGGTCCGGACTGCGACGGCCAGATCCTTGTGATTCACGATTTGATCGGGCTTTCCCCTTGGTTTCGTCCGCGCTTTGCCCGGCCCCGGGCCGATGTGGCCACAGAGATCCGGAGAGCGGCCCGTGCGTTCGCCTCGGAATGCCGAAGCTGACAGTATCGTCCGGCTTCCCGCCTATTTTTCGCGGTGATCAAAAACCCCGTCCCAGCTTGCGTCCACGGGAGTCTCGATAAATTCCTCGATCCGGCGGAGGAGTCGCTCCGAGGCGGAATCGATCCGAGCGAGCGGTTCGATCAGGGTTTTCGCCTGTTTGAATTCGCGACGATGGCACGCTTCCAGTGCCGCCGGGTAGATTTCCGCGAGACGAAGCTGATCGGGAGTGGCCTCGGCTCTGAGGTTGAGCAGTTCAAAAATATCGAGAGGTTCCTTTCGTCCCACGACGACGACGCGGTCGAGATACCGCCAGAGAAAATCGCGGTCTCCGGCGGTTTCCCGAATGGCCGCGCTGGCGATGATCGCGGTTCCATAGACTTTGTTCAATCCCTCCAAGCGGCTGCAAAGATTCACGCAATCGCCGATGGCGGTATAGGCAAAGCGCGAAATGGTGCCCACATTGCCGATGAGCGCCTCCCCGCAATGGAGCCCCACGCGAACGCGGAACGGTTGCCCGGTGCCGGGCAGCCTCCGCGCCTGCACGCCGGAACTTCCCTCGATCGCGGCCCGGCACGCCGCCTCCGCGTGCCGGGAAATTTTTTCCGGGGCATTGAAGAGCGCCATGATCCCATCGCCCAGAAATTTGTCGATCACACCGCCTTGAAAATCGATCGCCCTCCCGAACCGCTCGAAATAAATGGTCAGCGTGTCAAAAGCCACCTCCGGCGACACGCTCTCGGCATACGGGGTGAAGTCCGCCAGATCGCAGAACAGGAGGCTCACCTCCCGGCGTTCCCCTCCCAGAGCCGCCACGCCCCCCCCGCGCACGAGATCCCGCACGAGATCAACCGGCACATAATGCGCGAACGATTCCAAGCTCGAACGCATCCGAACGACCGCTTCCGCAAGAACCCTCACCTCCTGAATGGCTGATCGCGGCGACTCGCGGGATTGCAGGTCGAAATTGCCGATCCGGCTCACCTCGCCGGCAATGAGCTTGAGCGGATTCGCAATCCATCCCGCCAAAATGAAGCCGGCCACAAGCGACACGAGAAGCGCCGCGCAGGCGATCAGAAAGCTGTTCCTGAAGATTTCATCAATCGCTCCAAACGAGTCGTGCCGGTTCACGATCACCACACTCACAAATTCGAGCTGTCCGGGGATCGAGTCCGCCCGCATGCCGACCAGATACTGCCCGCCTCCCGAAAAGATTTTTTTGACGATCCCCTTCCTGCCGAATGCGGTTATTTGCATCTCATCGGAATTGCTAAGGAACTTCTGGACTTGATGCTTTACCTCATCCGGAGCGGCCAGCTTGCGCGGCTCGGCCAAAACGTCGCCGTCCCTCGTCAGAACGAGCGTGTCGCTGGAAACGAGCGCGTCGCTGGAAAATTTCCGTTGCAGGCCCTCGAGGTATTGCCCCATGGAGTCGAGCAGGAAATCGACGGTGAAAATCCCCACCAGCCGCCCGTCGGCGTCACGCACCGCCTGGGCCGCCGAAATTCCCTGATGCCCGTCCAAAAAAACGTAGGGTTTTGTCCAGCGCATGTCGGGCTTTTCCTTCACCAACTGAAACCATATCCGTTTTCTCGCATCGAAGAAGCGATCAACCTTGTCCCTCCGCACCGGAGCAAAGGCGCCCTTCGCATCGAGCTCCCATTCTTCCGGCGGTTGTCCATTCGGGACGGCGAGAGTGATGCCCATTTTCCCTTTGTCCGCCCATGCGCCGGCGAACCGTCCATCGGGATACCCAAACCCAATCCAGGCGATCTCGTGCTCGAACTGGATCGCATCACACAGCGTGCGGGCAAGCGTGCCGGGGTCGGCGGTCGCAAGCGTGCCCGCCCGCACCCTGTTGCAAAGACTCAGCAGAAGGCGGTCGGAGGGATCGAAAAGAGACTCGATCTGCCCGGTCACGGCATCAAGGGTCGCCTCGATCTGCCCGTTCATCAGCTTGGGAACCGCTTCCTGTCCCGCTGAGACGGCAAGCCAGCCCATTGTTCCGGTCGAGAGCAGGATCAGCCCGAGAATAAGGGCAAGCAAGAGGGTTCGGAACGACACGGGCCCCATCCTATTCCAAAACCGCCTTTTGCGCCAGCCGGGAAAAAGGCCCCCCAATTATTTATGAGTGTCCAGTCGGGAGACCTCCCATCCCCCGCCGAGAGCCTTGATCAAAAGCACGGTGGCGTTGATCTGGTTGAGGCGAAGGGTTGCGGCGGTGCGGCGATTATTCAACAGGACGGCCTGCGCGGTGATCACACTAAGATAGTTGTCGATGCCGAGTTTGTACCGCTTGGTGGCGATGTCGAGGTAGCGCTCGGACGAATCGACCGCCGCGTCCTGCTGCTTTAATTCCCGGATAAGAATCCGCAGCGTCGAAAGGTTGTCCTCGACCTCCTGAAACGACGTCAGCACGGTCTGTCGATAGCTCGCCACGGTGCCTTTGTAGGACGCCCAGGCCTGGTCGGTGACGCCCTGGCGTTTTCCGGCGTCGAAGATGGTTTCCGCAGCCGTGATGCCGAGCGACCACAGAAGGCTCGGACCGCTGAAGATTTTCGAAAGCGAAATGCTCTCGTAGCCGGCCGAACCGCTCAGCGTCACCGTGGGAAAAAAGGCGGCGCGGGCCACGCCGATTTGCGCGTTGGCCTCCGCGACCCGGCGTTCGGCGGCGGCGATATCCGGACGGCGTTCCAGCAAAGCGGAGGGGACGCCGGGCGGAACAGCTATCGGTTTTGTTTTCAAGGTGGCATACGCGACGGTGAAACCGGAAGCCGGCTGACCGGCAAGAACGGCGAGCGCGTGTTCAAACTGTGCCCGCTGGATGCCGATGTCCAAGGCCTGCGCCGCAGCGGTGTTGAGCTGCGTCTCGGCCTGCGCGACATCCTCGTCCGAGACAATCCCCGTGTCGAAACGCGCCTTTGTCAGTTTGAGCGATTCCCGATACGCCTCCACGGTCGTATTCAGAATGTGCGCCTGCTCGTCCAGCGAGCGAATCTGGAAATAATCCGCCGCCGCCTCCGCGTGGACGGTGAGACGCGTGTTTTCCAGATCGGCCAGCGTCGCCTGGGCCTCCAGTTTGCTTGCCTTGACGGTATTGCGAATGCTTCCCCAGAAATCGAGTTCCCACGTCGCATCGATCGGCAGCGAGAACTGGGTCGCCGCAACGTTGATCACATTGGAGGCCGCGAGCTTTGAGCGGGTGACGGACGGGTTCGTCCCGATGGTTGGGAAAAGCTGGGACTGCGCTTGTTTGACAACGGCGCGGGCCGAGAGGAAATTTGCCGCCGCCACCGCCACCGTCTGGTTGGACGCGCTGACCTGCTCCTCGATTCTGTCGAGTTCAGGATCGCGGAACTCCCTCCACCATTTCCCCCGGAGAACGTTGTCGGCGGGCTGCGCGGCTTTCCATCCGTCCGTTTTTTTATAATTCGCCGGCACCTCCATCGCCGGACGCGCGTATTTCGGGCTGAAACTGCATCCGGCCAGCAACAGTCCCAGGAATGGGAAAATGATTTTCAGAAGTTTGGTTTTCATCAAAATCGCTCGCTTCCTCTTCACGCGGGTTGGGCCACGCGGGGAACCCGCGGATGGCGGCGTCTTTCAAACCACATTCTGAGCCTGTCCATGTAAAGATAAACCACCGGGGTTGTGTAGAGCGTGAGGATCTGGCTGAGGATCAGCCCGCCAACGATGGTGATGCCGAGCGGGCGCCTCAGTTCCGAGCCGGGACCGACTCCGAAGACCAGAGGCAACGCCCCCATCATCGCCGCCATGGTGGTCATCAATATGGGTCGGAACCGCAGCAGGCATGCCTCAAAAATCGCGTCTTTCGTGTTCTTTCCTTCGTTGCGCTCCGCCGCCAGCGCAAAGTCGATCATCAGGATGGCGTTCTTTTTCACGATGCCGATCAACAGCAGCATGCCGATGATCGCGATGACGCTCAGATCGGTGTGGAAGAGCATCAACGCAAGCACCGCGCCCACACCGGCGGAGGGAAGCGTGGAAATGATCGTGATCGGGTGGATGGTGCTTTCGTAAAGAATCCCCAGCACAATATAGACGGCTGCCAGCGCGGTGAGGATGAGAATCGGCATCGTGGCAAGCGATGTTTGGTAGGCTTGCGCTGTCCCCGAGAACCTTCCATGAATGCGTCCCGGCATGCCGATGGCCTGCTCCAGTTTGTCAATGATCCCCACGGCTTCGCTCAGCGACACGCCCGCCGCAAGGTTGAAGGAGATGGTGACCGAGGGAAATTGCCCCTGGTGGTTGACCGCGATCGGGGCGGTGGTCGGCTCGAAATGCGCGACCGCGTCCAGGGGAACCATCGTGCCGTTGGTGCCGTGCAGGTAAATGCTTTTCAGCCCTTCGGGGCTTTGCCAAAGCCGCGGCGAGACTTCCATCACCACATGGTATTGGTTCAGGTTGGAGAACATCGTCGAGACCTGGCGCTGGCCGAACGCATCGTAAAGCGTGTTGTCGATCAGCAACGGGGAGATTCCCAGCCGCGCCGCTGTTGCGCGATCATAGACCAGCGAGCTTTGCAGTCCGTTGTCCTGCTGGTCGCTGTTCACATCGGCCAGTTGGGGCAGCTTGCGCATTTTCTCCAGCAAAACCGGCCCCCATTTTACCAGGTCGGCCAAATTGTCGCTTTGGATCGTGTATTGATACATCGCGCTGCTCTGGCGGGCACCGATACGCAAATCCTGCCCCGGCTGCGCAAAGACCGACGCGCCGGGAACAACCGCCAGCTTCGGGCGCAGTCGGCTGATGACTTCGCTTGCGCTGATCTTGCGTTCGGCAAGAGGCTTGAGTCCGATATACAAAAACCCGCTGTTGGCCGCACCGTACCCCCCGGTGAATGCCACCACGTTCTCGACGGCGGGATCTTCCTTGACCAGCTTCACGAACTTTTGCGCCGCCTTCTGCATGGCAATAAACGAAGTGTCCTGCGCTCCCTGAATTCCGCCCATAATCGTCCCGTTGTCCTGAATGGGAAACAACCCCTTCGGCACCAGCCCCAGCAGGTAAATATTGAGCGCGATCGTCACCAAAAGAATGCACAGAACAAGGAAGGAATGACGCAACACCCACTTCAGGCTGCGTTCGTAAATCCGCAGAACCCCCGCGAAAATGTTTTCGTTCGCCCGGTAAATCCTCCCGTGGTTTTCCGACGACGGGTGGCGCAGCAGGATGGCGCACATCATCGGCGTTGTCGTGAGCGACACAACCAGCGAAACAAGAATCGCCGCCGAAAGGGTGATCGCGAATTCGTGGAACAACCGCCCCACGATTCCCCCCATCAGCAAAATGGGGATGAACACCGCGATGAGCGAGATGCTGATGGAAAAGACGGTGAACCCGACTTCCTGCGCGCCTTTCAGCGCCGCCTGAACCGGCGAGAGGCCCATTTCCAGATGCCGCGAGACGTTTTCAATGACGACGATCGCATCATCCACAACGAAGCCGGTCGAGATTGTCAACGCCATCAGCGAAAGGTTGTCGATGCTGTATTCGAAGAGATACATCACGCCAAAGGTGCCGATCAGGGAAACCGGCACGACCACGCTCGGAATCAGCGTGGCCCGCCAGTCCCGCAGAAAGAGGAACACGACCAGGATCACCAGCACGACCGAGATCAACAGCGTGCGCTCGACGTCGCGCACCGACGCGCGAATCGTGGTCGTGCGGTCGAGCGTGACGGTCAGATCCATCGCGCTGGGAATGGACGCCTTCAGGGAGGGCAGCGCCTTCTTGATGCGGTCAACCGTCTTGATGATGTTTGCCCCCGGCTGCCGCGAAATGATGAGCAGCACGCTCGGTTTGCCGTTGACGAATCCCGCCGAGCGAACGTCTTCGACCGAATCCTGCACGTCGGCGATGTCGCCGAGCCGCACGGCCGCGCCGTTATGATAAGCCACCACGAGCGGACGATAATCTTTCGCCTTCATCAGTTGGTCGTTTGCCAGGATGTCGGCGGTGGTTGCGCCATCGGCAAGCTGGCCCTTGGGTAAATTCGCGTTTTGTTTGCTCAACATCGCGCGGACATCCTCGAGCCCGAGGCCGAAGCTGTTCAACAGCCCGGGGTCGATGTCCACGCGAACCGCCGGAAGCGCTCCGCCGCCCACTCTGACCTGGCCGACTCCTTCCAGTTGCGAGAGGCTCTGCTGGATGATTGTGGAGGCCGCGTCATAAAGCTGGCCACGGTCATAAACCTCCGACGTGAGTGCGAGGATCAGAATCGGCGGATCCGCGGGATTGACCTTCCTGTAGGTCGGATTGCTTGGCATGTCGGTCGGGAGAAAAGCCCGCGCCGCGTTGATCGCCGCCTGCACATCGCGGGCGGCTCCGTTGATGTCGCGACTCAAATCAAATTGCAGCGTGATCGACGTGCTGCCGAGGTTGCTTGAGGAGGTCATTTCCGTCACGCCGGCAATGTGTCCAAGCTGGCGTTCCAGCGGGGCGGCGACCGCCGCCGCCATGATTTCCGGACTCGCGCCCGGCAGGGAGGCGGACACCGAGATGGTCGGAAAATCAACCTGCGGCAGCGGCGAGACCGGCAGTTGCAGGTAGGCAACCATCCCGGCCAGCACAATGGCGAGCGTCAGAAGCGACGTGGCCACCGGGCGGTGGATGAATGGAGCGGAGACGTTCATTCCTTACGAAGCTCCGGACAGCTCAACCCTTGCAACCGCCGCCTTCGCCCGGAACAACTTCTTCGCCAGCCGGTCGAAGAAAATGTAAATCACCGGCGTGGTGTAGAGAGTCAACACCTGGCTGACCAGCAGGCCGCCGACGATCGTGATGCCGAGCGGGCGGCGCAGTTCCGAACCCACGCCAGAGCCCAGGGCCAGCGGCAGCGCGCCGAACAGCGCGGCGAAGGTGGTCATCATGATCGGACGAAACCGCAGCAGACAGGCCTGGTAAATGGCCTCCTCCGCCGGCTTGCCGTCGGTGCGCTCCGCATCCAGCGCAAAGTCGATCATCATGATCGCGTTCTTCTTGACGATGCCGATCAGAAGAATGATCCCGATCAGCGCCACGACCCCGAGTTCGATCCGGCAGATCATCAGCGCGAGAATGGCTCCCACCCCCGCGGAGGGCAGGGTGGAAATAATCGTGACCGGGTGGATGTAGCTTTCGTAAAGCACGCCGAGAACGATGTAGACCGTGACAATCGCGGCCAGGATCAGCAGGGTTTCGTTGCCCAGCGAGGACTGGAACGACTGCGCCGTCCCCTGGAACGAAGCCTGCACGCTCAGCGGCATGCCGATTTCCCGCTGCGCCTTTTCAATCGCCTTTGTCGCATCGCCCAGCGCGGAGCCCGGCGCGAGGTTGAAGGAAATCGTGACCGCCGGAAACTGCCCCTGATGGTTGATGGCCAGCGGCGCGGTGCCCGATTCAAAATGCGCGAACGTGCCCAGCGGCACAGCACCACCGCTGGAGGAATTCACGTAGATGTCGTTGAGCTTGTCGGGATTTTTCTGGAACTCCGGCAGGGTTTCGAGAATGACGTGATACTGGTTGAGCTGCGTGAAAAGCGTGGAAATCTGGCGCTGTCCGAAGGCGTCGTAGAGAACGTTGTCGATCGCCTGCGGCGTGATGCCGAGCCGCGAGGCCGTCGGGCGGTCGATCACGAGCGTCACCTGCGAGCCGTTGGGCTGTTGGTCGGTCGCGACATCGCACAACTGCGGAAGCGTCTTGAGTTTTTCCATCAGCTTTGCCGTCCAGATGTTCAGTTCGTCGGTGTTGGCATCCTCCAGCGTGTATTGATACTGGGTGCGGCTGACGCGATCCTCGACGGTCAAATCCTGCACCGGCTGCATGAAAAGCGTGATCCCCTCGACCTTGGCCAGCTCGGGTTGCAGTCGGCGCATGACTTCCGTGGCACTGATGCGGCGCTGATCCAGCGGCTTGAGGTTGATGAGAATCCGCCCGCTGTTGAGCGTGGTATTGATGCCGTCCACCCCGATGAAGGATGACAGGCTTTCGACCGCCGGATCCTTCAAAATCACCCGCGCGAGCGCCTGCTGCTTTTCTGCCATCGCTTTGAAAGAAATGTTTTGCGCCGCCTCCGAAATTCCCTGGATCACTCCGGTGTCCTGAACGGGAAAAAATCCCTTCGGCACGATGACGTAGAGCCAGACCGTCAGCCCGAGCATCGAAGCGGCGACAAGCAGCGTCGCGCCCTGGCGTTTCATCACCCATTGCAATGTCCGCCCGTAAAATTGAATCACCCGCTCAAAGGCGCGTTCGGACGCGAGATAAAACCGGCCGGATTCGGCGGCGGATTTGTGGTGCAGCAGCAGCGAACACATCATCGGCGTGAGCGTGAGCGAGACAACGGCGGAGACGAGGATCGTCACGCTCAACGTCACCGCAAATTCACGGAACAAACGCCCGACGATGTCGCCCATGAACAGCAGCGGGATCAGCACCGCAATGAGGGAAATCGTCAGCGACACAATGGTGAAGCCGATCTGCTCGGCCCCCTTTAATGCCGCCTGCATCGGCTTCTCGCCCGCTTCGACATAGCGGACGATGTTCTCGATCATCACGATGGCGTCGTCCACGACAAAGCCGGTCGAGATCGTCAGCGCCATGAGCGTGAGATTGTTCAGGCTGTAACCGAGCAGATACATCACCCCCAGCGTGCCGACAATGGACAACGGCACCGCCACACTGGGAATGATCGTCGCCGACACATTGCGCAGGAACAGGAAAATCACCATCACGACCAGGGCGACCGTCAGCAACAACGAAAATTGCACGTCCTGCACCGAAGCGCGAATCGTCACCGTGCGGTCGGTGAGAATCGAAACGTCCACGCCGGCGGGAAGGCTCGTCTGGAGCTGCGGAAGCAACTTTTTGATCCGGTCAACGACTTGGATGATGTTGGCCCCCGGCTGCCGCTGGATGTTCACAATGACAGCGGGGGTGTCGTTCTTCCACGCGGCCAGCTTCGCATTTTCCACGTCGTCAAGCACCGTCGCCACCTCGGAGAGCACCACCGGAGCGCCGTTGCGGTAGGCCACCACGACGGGCCGGTAATCCTTGCTCGTGACAATCTGGTCGTTGGCGTTGATTTGATACGCCTGCTTCGGTCCGTCGAAGTTCCCCTTGGCCTGGTTGATGCTTGTTTGCTGGAGCGCGGTGCGGACATCTTCGAGGCTCAGGCCGTAGGAGGAAAGAGCCGCGGGATTCACCTGGATGCGGACGGCCGGCTTCTGACCGCCGCTGATCGTCACGAGCCCGACCCCCGGCACCTGGGAAATTTTTTGCGAGAGCCGGGTGTCCGCGTAATCCTCGATTTTCGCCAGCGGAATCGATTTTGAAGTCAGGGCCAGCGTCAGGATCGGCGTGTCGGCAGGATTGGACTTGCTGTAGATGGGAGGCGAGGGAAGCCCCGTGGGCAGATAGCTTTGCGAGGCATTGATCGCCGCCTGCACCTCCTGCTCGGCCACGTCAATGTTGAGATCGAGCGCAAACTGGAGCGTGATGATCGAGCTGCCGCCGGAACTGATCGAGGTCATCTGGTTCAAGCCGGGCAATTGCCCGAACTGGCGTTCAAGCGGGGCCGTCACCGCGGAGGCGACGACATCGGGGCTGGCCCCCGGATAAAAGGTGACGATTTGAATGGTCGGGTAATCCACCTGCGGCAGGGCCGAGACAGGCAGTTGCCGGTAGGAGACAAGCCCGGTGAGTAAAATCGCCACCATCAGCAGCGAGGTCGCCACCGGACGCAGGATGAATGGGCGCGATGGGCTCACTCCGGAATCATTGCGGCTTGGAAGGTTTCTGATCGCCCTTTTGCCCGTCGTGACGGGAACGCAGGGTGACTTTCGCCCCATCCGTCAGACGGCTGAAATTATCGGAGGCGATGAGATCGGACGGTTCCACGCCCTCGACTTCCGATTCGGTTCCGTCCGTGGTGCCGACGGTGATCGTTTGCATGGCAACGGTCTGGTCGGGCTTGACCAAATAGACAAACGCTCCCTGTGCGTTGCGCTGGATGGCCGTGTTCTGAAGCAAAACCACATCGCGCTTGGTATCCACCAGCAGACGGGCGTTCACAAACTGGTTGGGAAAAAGCGCGCCGTCCCCGTTGTCAAAAAGCGCCTTGAGCTTCACCGTGCCGGTTGTGGTGTCAATCTGGTTGTCAAGTGTCAGCAAAGTTCCCGCCGCAATTTTCACGAGCTGCGCGCGGTCGTAGGCTTCGACCGCAAGCGGTTTCCCATTTTTCATCCGGGCTTGGATTTGCGGCAGATAATCTTCCGCGACATTAAAAATAACAGTGATCGGCTGGAGTTCCGTGATGATCAGGAGAGCGTTTGTATCATTGGCATGGACAATGTTGCCGGCATCCACCAAGCGCATCCCCACCCGTCCGGAAATCGGGGCCGCAATGTGGCAGTAGGCAAGCTGCACCTTGGCATTGTCCAGCAGCCCCTGATCCAATTGGACGGTGCCCTCATACTGCTGAACCGTTGCGAGCTGCGTGTCGAGCAGTTGCTTGGGAATCGCGTTGCTGGCAAGAGCCTTCTGGTAACGCCCAAGATCAAGCCTTGCGTTTTCGAGCAAAGCCTTGTCGCGTGCAATCTGCCCCTCGGCCTGTGCCACCACCGCCTGGTAAGGCCCCGTGTCAATTTCCACCAGGGAATCCCCCTTGCGAACCTCCTGGCCTTCCTTGTAGTTGACCGCCATCAGTTGCCCGTCCACGCGGCTTTTGATCGCGACCGTGCTGACCGGCGTGACGACGCCCAGGGCATTCACATAAACGCCAATTTCCCCGCGATGCGCACTGACGGTGCTGATCGAAACGGTCGGCGGCCCGGCTTTTTTGGAGCCCGGCAATGGCGCCTCCTCCTTTTTGCACCCCATTGCCGCAATGAGAAAAATCTGCGCGCCAATCAAACCGCTTTTCCAGGGAAAAGTTTTCCTCGGGAGATTCTCGCGCTTATTTGAATACGGGGCTTCGGTGATGTCTGACATAAATGCATTGTTTGCGCTCCCTCATCCGCCGGACTAAACCCTGAACATTTTTAAAAGTTTCATCTTTTCATCAAGCAGAGAGGAACTCAGCGTTCTTTTTCCAAGGACATGGTGGCGCGGATTATTTTCTCGAATTGCGGGGAATGGGCGGACGGGCCCGCACTGCCGACTGCGAAGCTTCTTTGCCGACCGCCGCAAGCGAGGCCAACTCCCGGGGTTTGAGATGACGGTAGCCGCCCGCATGCAGTCCGGAATCGCGAATGGCTCCAATCCTTGTGCGGACGAGGCGTTCGACTTCGTAGCCGAGATCATAAAACATGAGGCGAATCTGCCGCTTGATCCCTTGGCGGAGCGTGACCTTCACGCGGTTCGAGGCAAGAATGTTGACCCGCTCGAATCGCCCGCGACCGCCCTCGATAAAGATCCCGCGCACCAGTTTGGCCGAATCGGCGGAGGCGTAAGGCTTGTCGAGCGTGACCTCGTATTCCTTGTCCACTTCGTGCGAAGGATGGGTGAGCCGCTGCGCCATCTCGCCGTCATTCGTCAGAAGGAGCAGGCCTTCGCTCTCCTTGTCCAGCCGACCGACGTGGCAGAGTGTCGCAAATTCCGGTGGTAAAAAATCATAAACCGTGCGGCGTCCCCGTTCGTCTGATCGCGTCACCACGATCCCCCTCGGCTTGTTGAAGAGGAGATAAACCGGACGCGCCACATGGATCTGGCGCCCGTTGACACGCACGTCATCGCCCCCGGCGACCTGCGTGGCCAATTTGACGATGCGGGTTCCGTTGATCACGACGGAACCGGAAGCAATGAGTTCCTCGCACGAACGCCTGGAACCGAGCCCCGCGGCTGCCAGAAAACGATTCAGCCGCATCATCGGGCTGCCCGTGGAATTAATCCTCGGGTTTCGTTTTGGGCAGGCCGATAACCCGCTGGCCTTCTTTGAACTGACCCCTCTTCTTGAGGAGTTCGACACGTTCAAACCTTTTCAAAACACTGCGCTTCGCTTGGATCGCGCCTTTACCTTTCAAACTCGGATGCTGACTCATAAAATTTAATGGAGTTTGATACTGGCCCCTCGTCTCTGGAAAATCAATCGCTTTCTCTCGCGTTTTTTCGGCAACGCGAATTTAAGAAAAAAGGATTGCATCGCACGAGCCGTTGGCGAAGATGATCGGCTCTCTTTGAGGAGTCGTAGCTCAATCGGTTAGAGCGCCGCCCTGTCACGGCGGAGGTTGCGGGTTCGAGCCCCGTCGACTCCGGTTTTTTTGATCACCCGCACTGGCCCGAGAAGGCCGGAAGCATGTTTCCACATGCCCCTCCTCGCTGCTGTGATTCGGGGATCTGTGGCGAGTCTATCTCCCACCCGAAATGCTGCCCGCTGACGACCTGTGTCGTCAGCGCACCGAATGAATGTAAGCGGGCTTTATAGCACAGGTTGGTAGAACCGCCGGATATTTTGCGTAACCGTCAGAACGGAATGTTCTGACGCTTCCAACATCTACGCCGCAGCGGCGTATTGTTTCTGGGAAGCGGCGTGCGCCTTGGCCCAGTTCTCGGGGGGTGAGTTCGTGGACGGTGTGATTGGTATATCGCGGGAGGCGGGTGAGCACGTCGTGAAGGTAAGCCAGGGGATCGATGCCCCGGCGGCGGCAACTCTCCAGGATCGTGTAGAGGATGGCGGTTTTCTTTCCGGCTTCGGCTGCCCCGATAAAGAGCCAGTTTTTTTTGCCGACGGCAGAGGGCCGGATGGCATTCTCGACGAGATTGTTGTCGATCTCCACGCGTCCGGCGGCGAGGTAAACCTGCAACGAAGGCCAGATGGAAAGGGAGTAAGCAATGGCCTTGCCCATGTTGCTCTGGGGCAGGAAGCGGGGCGCGAGGATTTTGAGTGCGCGCTCCAGTCGGGCTAAAATTGCCCGGGAGGCTGCGGCGCGGGCGGCTTCCCGCAACACGGGACCGGCTTTCTGTTTTCGCAGGGAGGCTTCGACGCGGTAGAGGGCGGCGATGTGGCAGAGGATAAAGTTGGCGATTCCCGGCTTCTGCTCGCGGGCCTGGTAAAACTTGCGACGGGCATGGGCCATGCATCCGGCCATGGTGACTTCCGGGCGCTCTTTGGCGAAGCTGCCGTAAGCCGCATAGGCATCGGTTTGTAGTATCCCCTTGAACTCCGGCGGCAGGATGTCCTTCACGCACTGCGCGGCACGGCTGGTTTTCCATCGGAAGACGGCGTCGCCTCCGGGTTTTCCGGTGACCCACAGGTAGCCGATCTGGGTTTTCCCGTTTCCGGGATCCAAATAGCGGATCGGGGTTTCATCCATCTGGATGTAATCCCCTCCGAGCACCCGGGCGCTGATCTTGTTGTAAACGGGCTCCAGCCGGTCGGCGATCATCTCTTTTCCCGGGATGCCTCCGCCGAAAAGGAGGCGCAGCCTTTTTCCGCTTCTTGCGCCTCGGCCGCCGGCGTGAACCCGAAGAGATCGGGCTGGTTCGGGTTGAATGGCTCGCTGCTGCTCCCAAAGATCCTCCTCACCAACGCATCGACCTTCTGCTGCAACAACGCGTTTTCTTTCTCCAGCGCGGCGATCCGCTCATCGCGCCGCGAGATCGTCTCGTTGCGTTCGGCGAGCATCGCGAGAAGCTCTTTTATGGTGGGTTCTGCCATCTGTTATTAGCACAGCAGGAACCATGCCTAAACATTAGCAATGCGATCTTTTTTCAAAAGTTCTATTGCCCCGTCATCCCGCTCCCGCCGTAGGCGGCCAGAATTTCCTCCTGCTTCTCTTTCGGCGTCCGGACTCGCCCCTCCGTGTCCACTTTCAGAACCACTTCCTTGCAACTTTGCGTATTCGTCATTACGCAAAGCTACGACACCTCTGCTATTTCACGCTAGATGTGCCAAAAGTGCCGCTTACCCAACAGTAGCTTTAGCCAAGAAACCCATCGGAAAAATATGCCTCCGATCCCCCGGCGGAACTCCAACCGTGTGCCGACGACACCGAAAAGGTAACCACTAAGCGGAGTGGCCCCTACCGCCGCTCCGGGCTTGTTCAACCACGGATTGCTTTCGAGGCTTCGCTCGAAGCAATCCCTTTCCCGTTGGCATTTTCTTCAATGGGAGTATCATTTCGATTTGCAAGAGCAATCATCTCTCTGCGATACACCCTGAAGCCCTCAGCCCGAAAAATGGCCTGTTCATCGATGAATGGCATCGCATAAACAGGCTGTCCTTGAAAGTGTGCCAATACTGATCGCAATAATAACGAGCCGATAATATCTCTATCAAATTCTGGATGGGTGAGCATGCAATCGATATAAATGGTTCCCAGTCCGTTCGAAATTGCACTGGTGTATCCGACAAACAGATTTTCAGATGTGCGAACGTAAGCGGCAAAATCGATTGCGCTGAAGTGGGCATGTAATCGGGCAGCCGGAAAATCCTGCGGCTCTCCCCACTGGGCAAGCGAGGCGAGAAGACCAAACTCCTCTGGTGAAATACTCAAATCGATGTGAAGTGTGTAGGTGATCGCATTCATAAATAATATTCTTTCCGACAACCGATAGGCTAAGGCACACGGTTTACCGCGTCACCTTCAGCGCCTTGTTGGCGAGGATGGCAATAAAGCTTGCAATTCCCAACAACAAAGCCTCGAACGCGCCGGCACCAATACCGATGCCAATCGCTCTGTCTGCGTCGCGCCCGAGTTGACGCCAAATAAGAACGGCCAAGAAGGTCAGACCGATCTCGAAAAGACTGGATTGAATTCCCAGGAACAACCCTCCGCCAAGAACTTGGAGCGGATACGATGGGCTTTCTTTCATGAAGCCGATCACGGCCTTGTTTAGCGTGACCATGACATCTGATACGAGGAGAAATGCTCCTTATTCCGAGTGATTGCTTGTTGGTCAGTGCCGTCTTTTCTCATGATCCAAATATCCATCGTTTCGGGGGCTGGTGGATTATTGGACGTTCGCGTGAATGCAATCCATTGTCCATCGGGTGACCACACAGGTTCAGAGTCACGTGTCTTGCCTTTGCTGATATCGACAGGTTCGCTCCCATCGCTTTTCATTACAAAAATGTTCGCTTTACCATTATTACCTCTCGACATATAGGCAATAAATGCGCCATTTGGTGACCATGATGGCGAATGGCATAAATCTTTGCTATTTGTGAGGTTGACCTGATTCTTTCCATCAGGGTCCATGGTGTAAATCTGTCGTTCTCCGTCGCGGGTAGTCTCAAATACAATTGTTCTCCCGTCTGGAGACCATCGAGGTGACCAATTGTAGTATTTTCCGGCAGTCAATGGAATCCAATTAGAACCGTTTGCATCTGCTATGAATATCTGTGAGGACTCCCTATCTGGAGTCCAATTGACAAAGACTATTCTTGAGCCGTCCGGAGATAGTGAGGGGGCTTCTGAATCCTGAGCCTTGTTCTCAATTCGTGTTGTTGAGCCTGTGGCTAACTCTCTGAGAAATAGGCCATTGCCATTTCCTGTATTGTTAGAGAATATTATTTTTTTGCCTTCGGCGTCGAATTCCGGATTGGCTCCTTGAAATGGCTGGATTTTTTCTCCCACCACTGAAATGGTTCCGGCACTTCCAAAAGAATCGCCGCTAACAAAGGCAATCTTGCCGATTGGAGGTTTGGCTAGCAGTTCCGGGATGGCTTCTGTTGCGTGTGATGCCACAATGGTAATTGTAGCAAACATGATGTGAAGTGTGGGTTTCATATTTTTGTCCAACGTAAAGTGATGCCGCCACCACCAGCGGGGGCGAGCGTCAATGCGGGGCTGATGGCGGTTGGTCTGCCGCGTCCCGTTGGGATTTATTGTTATCATCTGAGTCTTTCGACACTAATATAAGTCGGAAAGAACCGAAATCCTTTCCGAGTATGGCATAAATCGGAATTAAAGAGAGACCAAAGCCGATCAAAAGGCAAACAGGCGATAGAATCAACTGAATGGTTGCTTGGGGGACTCCCGCTTGTCCAAGCGAGTAAGCGCCAACAAAACCAATCACGAATCCGATAACCATAGAACCAGCGATAACAAGGAGACTGCGCCAGATATATGACCACCACACACGAAGAACATGTCCGAAGGAAGGTTTGAGTTCAGTCATAGAGTTGAGTATATTAGCATTTCATTGTCGTTTGCAAAAGGTGATATTCTGGCTGCCGACAGTATTATTGAACAACACGCTGCATTTTACCTACAAATGCCGCGTGCTGTATATGTCCTACAAATGCCGCACCGAAGGGCAGACTTCGTCCATGGCGTTTCATGGGGCGATTCTGCATCCCCTGCAACACCAGATCAAGAAAACTCGCGCAAGACGGAAGCCCTTTGGACGGAAGCCAGACTCAAAAAAACTAAAACTGACTGATCCCATAGATCATCGCCGCAACGGCGGCAATAAAAGCCAGAAGCAACAGAAGCACCCACCCGATCGAACGGATGCGCTTGAAGCGAGAACGCTTGCGGTGTTTTTTTGGGGGGGATTCCATGCTACGGCCTGACAGGACCGACCACCACCAAAGGAAAGATCTGCCGGTTAATTCTGTTTTTCATGGTGTTCCGAAGTCTTTTTCACTGTGCCCTGAGCGGCGCGGGGCTGTCGAATATTTTTTCCGTATTTCAACGCGCGCGTGGCAATGGTCTTCCGAGAGCGGGAAGACACGCGCAACGCACGAGCCATCGTTCTCAATACACCAAGGGGAAAAGAAGCGCGCCCGGTTGGATTCGAACCAACGGCCGCCGGTTTAGAAGACCGGTG
>Ga0073936_10000186_pt1 | contig 88667 bp, 72 predicted proteins | sample AliMusrvi5mmetaG_FD_87041 | JGI IMG/M metagenome (GOLD analysis project Ga0073936, IMG submission 87041) | Freshwater lake bacterial and archeal communities from Alinen Mustajarvi, Finland, to study Microbial Dark Matter (Phase II) - Alinen... | ecosystem: Environmental > Aquatic > Freshwater >... | reverse complement strand
GTAAATACTGAATACGGACTTCATTTTCCCGTAATTCATCCTTTCACGGAAGTACTTGTAAATTGCAAGGAATGCACTCCCTGATGAAAACATGAAGTATGAGACAACGAAAATCAGCAGGAAATAGGCGAAAGAAATTCCAAGGTTTTTCAGTGTCCAGACAAATATTTTATAACCAAGAACTCCTCCGCGGGTTTTACCTTCCCAGGATTCCATCTTTGCTAATTTGAACTGACACGTTTAATGATATAATTGTAAAAATCTTGTAGACTTTTAATTTCCGTCATTTCTTCTGCCTTCATTTTGACCCCGAAATTGCGTTCGATGATCACAAATAAATCAACAAAATCAAGACTGTCTATCTCAAGATCTTTTTTGAGATCAGCGGCTGGATTGATCTTGTTCGCATCAATCTCAATCTCATCAACCAGCAACTGATTTATCTTATTGATAATCTCGTCGTTTTGCATTATAGGCTATTCTTATTGTAATGCAAAAATAGAAAAAAAACTGAATCAATCAGAAAGAGGCTTTCCTTACAATAAGGGAGGAGTTGGTTCCGCCGAACCCGAATGAATTCGAAAGGAAGGCATTAATCTCATGTGGTGTCATTACTGTAGCGAGATTCAGGCATTCAGTGGCGGGGTCAGGATTTTCAAAGTTGATGTTCGGGGCGATGAAATTATTATTCATCATCAGGGTTGAATAAACAATTTCACTGGCTCCACCCATCCACATTTCGTGGCCTGTCATGGACTTTGTGCTGCTTACCAGGGGCATATCTTTCCCGAAGACCTGGAAAATTGCCTGGGCTTCGTTTCCGTCACCGGCAGGGGTCGATGTGGCATGCGCATTTATATAGTCAATTTCTGCGGATGACATCCCGGCTGCTTTAAGCGATTGTTGCATGGCTCTTGCCGGACCATCGATATTGGGCAGGGAGATATGCTCCCCATTCGAAGAAAAGCCATAACCTGCAACCTCTGCAAGGATGTTAGCTCCGCGTTTTTTTGCGGATTCATAACTTTCAATGATAATTGATGCAGCACCCCCGCTCGGCACCAGGCCGTCCCTGTCCCGATCAAAGGGTCTTGATGCCTTTGCCGGTTCAGATTCCCGTAATGAAAAAGCATTGAGGGCGTCAAAACTTGCTGTGGATTCAGGGTTGATCTCCTGTGCACCGCCGCAGATGATCATATCCTGCAAACCGTCCTTAATCAGCAAATAGCCTATACCAATGGCATGTGAGCCGCTTGCACAGGCGCCGCTTACCGTAAAATTGATCCCCCTTAGTCTGAAGATCACCGAAAGGTTCATCGACACCGTCGAATTCATCGACTGGAAAATGTAACCTGAACCGATCAGCATGGTATCTTTCTCTTTTCTTAGTATATCAACCGATTCTACAACAGGCAATGCCGAGCTGTCATTCCCGTATAAAATGCCTACTTCGTTCCTGTTAAGGAAATCCTGATCAATACCTGCATTCCTCAGGGCTTCAAGGGTGGCCATGTAGGCATATTCGCCCTGGACGGGCATTCCCACTCTCATCCTGCGGTCAAGTACCCCTTTCAGAACCGGGCGTTCAACCATTCCTGTAAGGGCTGAGCGAAACCCCAGCTCTTTTCTTTTGTGGTCCAGTATAATTCCGGATTTGCCATGATAAAGGGAATCCTTAACGTCGGCAAGATTCTTGCCGAGAACAGAATATATTCCCATGCCGGTGATGACGACGCGGTTCATTGGCAAAAAACGAATATCGAATATTGAATATTAAACATTGAATATTGAATTTCCTTAGGTGTACAGACCACCATTCACGTTTATAACAGAACCAGTAATGTACGACGCCTCTTCGGAAGCAAGAAAACGAACAACTGATGCGACTTCTTCAGGTTTGCCGAAACGCCCCATGGGGATCATGGCTTTAAGCTGTGCTTCGTCAAGGTCTTTGGTCATATCTGATCTTATAAACCCGGGGGCAACTGCATTTACCGTCACATTTTTCTTTGCAATCTCCTGGGCCAGTGCTTTGGTTGCAGCAATTACACCTCCCTTGGCCGCAGAATAGTTTGCCTGTCCCGGCAGCCCCTTAATCCCGCTAAGGGAGACAATATTTATGATCCTTCCCCACTTGTTTACCAGCATATCCTTCAGGAGGAACCTGGTAATATATAAAAAGCTGTTCAGGTTTGTATTTAGGACATCACTCCATTCTTGATTCTTCATCCACATCAGAAGCGCATCTTTCCTGATACCTGCATTATTCACCAATACATGGATATATTTACCCTCATTCCCGGCCTGCCAGTCTCCAAGCGCCTTTTCAACTGCGTCCTGGCTGGAAACATCAAACTGCATTATTTCCCCGCTGCCTCCATTCTCGCGTACCATAGCCAGCGTGGCTTCAGCCTCTGTAGAATTTGAGTTGTAGTTAATAATGATGTGAAATCCTTCTTTGGAAAGGCTTACGCAAATAGCCCTTCCAATGCCACGGGATCCGCCAGTCACTAATACATATCTCATTCAGAAATTTTTATTCTGTTTATTAATTATTCCTCAATCGAAAACTGAGGTTGATTCTCCTTGATATATTGCTCGATATTCAGAATGTCTTTGTATTTGCTGGTATCTTCAGTAAAGACAGGGACTATTTTTCGCAAATCTTCATACTTGCTTCTTGAATAGGACGACAGTTTGTCCTTAACGTTCAGGTAGTCAATAGCCTGGAGAATGGAAATCATTTCAATGGCGATCACCTGGTAAGTATTATCAATAACTTTCCTTGCAAGCAGGGCAGCATTGGTCCCCATACTTACTATATCCTGGTTGTCATTATTATTGGTGATGCTGTGAAGTGACATAGGATAGGAGAGGGTTTGGTTTTCAGCTACAGTTGAAACCGCCGTGAACTGAGCACCCTGCATCCCCAGGTTAAGGCCAAGTTTTCCCAGGTTGACAAAAGGTGGAAGTTTTTCATTGAGCTTCGGGTTCATCAGATAATTAAGTTGCCGTTCGGCAAGCATGGAAAGCTTGGTAATTGCAATTTTCAGCTTGTCCATCTCCAGGGCAACATAATCCCCGTGGAAATTACCTCCATGGTAAACATTATGGTGTTCCCCGTCGATTATAGGGTTATCGCTGGTTGAATTTACTTCGCTCATCAGGATATGGCTGGCATATAAAATCGTATCCTGTACAGGTCCGACGATCTGGGGGACACATCGAAGTGAATAATATTCCTGCACCTTATGTTTGAAAACATCAACTTCCACTGCCCTGTCATTGTTGTACAGATGGTCGGCACGGCGGCGGATAAGCTGGCTGTCTTTAAGGATGAATTTCATGGTGCGGGCAACAACCCTCTGACCATGGTGGGATTTAGCCCTGTTCAGGCCATCAGAAAAATGATCATCATAGGATTCCACTATTTCGGTGATCATCGAGGAGGCAAGAATAGCCCAGTCGACGAGGTTCCTGGCATGGATCACGTTGATCATGCCGATGCCTGTCATGGCCGACGTCCCATTGATCAGTCCGAGGCCTTCGCGGATATGCATGATTATGGGGGAAAGTCCTTCCGCAGTAAAAACCTCTGATGCAGGTAATGTTTGTCCTTTATACAGGACTTCGCCTTCACCAATGAGATTAAGCGCCAAATGGGCGAGTTGTACCAGATCCCCGCTGGCGCCTACTCCGCCGTGTTCAGGGATATACGGATTGATATCACGGTTGATCAGTTCCTTCAATAAATCAACGACCTCGATATGAATGCCCGATTTGGCCTGGATAAGGGAGCTGAGCCTTGCAAGCATTGTTGCTTTGGCATACAGGGCGGGAAGGGGTGAACCGCATCCGGCAGCATGGCTGCGGATTAAATTATATTGCAGATCCAGCTCTTCATCACTGTTTATCTTAAACTGTGCCATGGGCCCCAGGCCTGTATTTATCCCGTATATGACTTTCCCCTGAGCGAATTCCTTCAGAAACTCAAAATCTTCCTCAACTTTACGCCGGGCTTCAATGTCTAAATCAATTTTCTCACCTTCGAAAAGTACTTTAAAAAAATCATTGACTGTGAGTTTTCTGCTACCTACAACTATCATCTTATGTGTTTCAGTAATTTAATCAATATGCAAAATATTAAAATGCCACAGGGGGAAATAATCTGCAAAGGTAATTTTTTTTTACCTTAAGTCAGTGGCCTTTTCTTACTTTTGGCAATCAGCTGTTAAAAATGAACGTAAGCATTATTGGCGCAGGAGTCTCGGGTCTTTCTGCAGGATGTTATCTGCAAATGAATGGTTTCGAAACTGTTATTTATGAACGCCAGGCAAATTACGGAGGACTTTGTTCTAGCTGGAGAAAAGGCGATTATACCTTTGAGAGCGGTTTTCAGTGGCTCCTGGGTTCAGGTCCGTCAAACCCATTCTACCATCTATGGTCGGAGCTGTTTGACATGAAATCCATCACTTTTATAACCCACCAGGTAAGGATGGATATTGAAGTCCTTCATAACAGGGACATTCATGGGGATAAAATATTTCACCTTTATACCAATCTCGATACACTCAGGAACTACTTAGTTGATAATTCACCTGAAGATCAGGCCGTTATTGATAAGCTGATCCGTTCGATGAGGAAGATCCAGGGACTTGAGATCCCCCCCATGATTAAGAAACTCCCTGAGCTTCTGCCTTTGACCGAAAAAATGAAATATGTAAAATACCTTCCCCTGCTGTGGTTCATGCAGAGGCTTCAGAAAGAGACAAATTTCACCTTTGCTGCTAAATTAAAGAGCAAGTTCCTCAGTGAAGCTTTTCAATTGCTGTTCGACGGGGAGGAACTTCCATTAATGATAATTACCATGCCTCTTGCATATAATGATATGCTTGCCGCCGGGTACCCGGTAGGAGGGGCAGGGAAGTTCGTAGGACGGCTTAGGGACAAATATCTTTCTCTTGGTGGCAGGATCTTGTATAATTCACCGGTAAAGGAAATCACTCATCAGGGAGATACTGTATCCGGTATCAAGCTTGAAAACGGAGACCATGTTGTATCGGATGTTGTACTGTCTTCGGCAGACTGGCATGTTACTGTCTTCGGTATGCTGGAAGGAAAGTTTGTAAATAAGACTATAAAGCAACTGGGGAATGACCAAAAACTAAAGGTTTATTACTCGGTTTTCCTGGTAAACCTAGGGGTAAACCGGACTTTTGAAGAAGCATCCCATTTTCTAAGGTTTCCGCTGGATAACGCTCTTGTTTCACCTGATGGCACCTCGTATTCAAGGCTTGAAGCCCATTTCTATAATTATGATCCGACCCTTGCGCCTGAAGGAAAAACGGTAGTGTCGGTAAGCTTTTATACCAGCAAGGCCGATTACTGGATCAGTCTCAGGGAGTGTGACAGGGCGCTTTACAATCAGAAAAAATCAGGCTTCGCTGAGGAAATAATTGATTGTCTGGAAAAGAAGTTCGGCAGGATAAGGGACTATATAGAGGAAGTTGATGTGGCTACTCCTGCAACTTTGTTAAGGTATACTAATAGCAGGAAAGGATCGGCCCAGGGCTGGCTGCCCGGCAAGAACCTGCTTGCCCGGTCACCGGTAGGTTTTAAACTTCCAGGGCTTAAAAACTTTTACTATGCAAGCCATTGGAACATTCCGGGGGGAGGATTACCCGTTGCCGTAAAATCGGCCAGGGATGTAACACAGATTATATGCCGGGACTTCGGGCAGAAGTTTGAAGTCAAATGAAACATTCTTACAGGTCCAAGCTGTCTGAGTATTAAAAATCTCTTTGCCGCATTCCCGGATTTTTTTACCTTTGCACATTGATTGGCCCCGTAGCTCAACTGAATAGAGCATCTGACTACGGATCAGAAGGTTACAGGTTTGAATCCTGTCGGGGTCACAGAGAATCAGCCACTTACAAAGCCAAGTAAGTGGCTTTTTTCTTGCGGTAGATACAACGGTAGCCACACGGAGGGTAAATCGTCCTTATGTATATTTTCGGCAAGCTACTTGTTCATATTCCTATAACGCACTGCATTATCCAGGGCATCAAGGATTTCGCGCACGAATCCCGGAGGTGCAGTGGGCGGTAGAATATGGGAATGTTCAGTTTCGGTCAGCTCAAGTGTTGCAATGACCCTGTCGCAGCAATTCCGAAGGTGTTCTTCATGGAACTGATCAAATTTCTCGAAGGTTTTACCACACCTGTCGTTAAAATCGACCATTGCGGCAATCACTGCGGTATAAAGGCTTTCCTGTTTAGTGAATCGTGAGTAAACATGCTTGTAAGCTGCATTAAAAAGGGGTGCAGCCTCCTCCCGTATCTTTTCTGAAACAGGGATTTCGGCCATATCAACAAGGACCTTATCCTCATTTTCACGCTCCCATTTTGCATGTTTCCGTGCAACTTTTGCATCGTGCATCGACCGTTTCGAATCGACGAGGTAACAGCTATAGATATAAATAATTTTGGGTAGCAGGTACATCCCTTTTCTTCCGGCAGCGAATAAAACGGAGAAAAATGCCTTCCGGTGCTCTTTCCCCATTTCGAACATAAAAAATGTAAATACCCTCCAGAGCGTCTTACGTTGTGTGCGAAGTGCTTTTATACCCCCCGATTTTATATCAGGCTTGTATTTTATTTCATTTATAAATGATAATGCACGGCTCCTGAATTTTTCCAGGCTGTAAATCTCCTCCCAATAGTCAGCCAGCCCTTCGAACAGCTCGACCCGTGTCATCTGTTTCGGGATGATATTGGTAATAATGTCGAGTTTATCTTTGATTTCCTCGTTTTCGGTTGAGATTATCCTCCCTTTTCTTTTCAGATCATACCACATCCTGGTACCATATGGTGCTGCAAGCGGATGGCAAAGGTGGTGTACGATGTTAGCTTCGGCTATGAAATCTGAGGTTTTAGTAAATACAGTAGTATCGTCCGAGTCGGCACCAATAATCATATGCGCAAGCACAACAATGCCATAGGATTGAATTTTGCGTACGGCTTCGCTTATGGAAATTCGGAGGTTTTGCTGCTTATTCAGATCTCTCAGCGAGGATTCGTTGACCGATTCTATCCCTATCATTACTGCCTGAAAGTTACAATCGGCTAATAATATGAGAAGTTCATTGTCGGCGGCAATGGTGATGTCAATCTGAGTAAGAAACCCTATAGGTATGTCAAAAGAGTTGTTTAGTATGATGAGTTCCTTGAGCAGTGCTTTGGCATATTTTTTATCCCCGGCAAAATTGTCGTCGGCAATAAAAATCATACCGACATTCAGGATATGAAGTCTTCTTACCTCTTCAAGCACCTGTGGAATAGTCTTACTCCTTGGTTTCCTGCCATAGGTGTATATGACATCGCAAAAGCTGCAGTCAAAAGGGCAACCACGCGTTGTCTGCACCAATGCAGCAGCATAGGAGGGGAGGTCCTCCTTCATCAACTCCCAACCAGGAGCCGGGGTTCTGGCCATGTCGGGTTTTGAATGATGTTTATAAACCGGAAGCCATTTCCCGGTCCGGAGATCTTCAAGAAATTCCGGCCAGGTCTCTTCTGCCTCACCGTGAAAAACAACATCTATATCTTCGGGATTTTTAGTTACAAGGTGCTCCACCCCAATACCACCAACTACCACCAAAGCAGAGGGATTGCTGCTTTTTGCAACCCTGGCAAGGTGCAATGATCGCTGGAGCTGGTTAGAGGTGATGGAAATGCCAATAATGTCATGGCCGTTCTTTTGCAGGACGGGATCGGCCGGGCCTCTGGCGCATTCATCGTGAATCTCAACCTGATAATCCGCAGGTGTAAGCGCAGCAATAGCAGCAACAGCATGGGGGGCAAACAGGGCTTTGGCAAATATATAAGGGATCTCCCTGGTGATCTTGCCATCAATATCCTCGTCGGTGCCGGGATTAATTAACAATATTTTCATGCCCATTTTGAGGATATAAGGAATGGAAAACGAAAGTAAGGAAAAACCAGGGACCGAGACAAGTTCAAATGAGGAGAAAATGGTTACAATCCGTTTATTTAACTATCCTGCAGGTTTGAATCCTGCCTGGGGCACAAGAAAAAAGCCCTGGCTGAGTAACCGGCCAGGGCTTTTACGGTTTATTGAGAAAAATTATCTTAGCATATAGGTGATACCAATCCTGAGATTAAGCATCTGAAGGTCTTTAGAAGTTGTTTGATAAATTTCGATACTGTTTGTGGTCCACTTGTAATTGAAAGCGATCACAGCGCCCACGGGGGAAAATGCACCGAATTTAATAAGGGCTCCGATCTCAGGGGTCAATGAGAAATCCCAACGGGTTTTATAAATGTCATATTCCTGAATCATCAGGTGATGTTCCATATAATCACCGCCAATGCCGAGGCTTACATAAGGAGAAATTAATTTATCGGGGATGAAATGGTAACCGATTACAACCTGGAAAGGTACCATCCATGTAAACCTGTAATTTTCGGCTGTGAGCGCAATGCCTTTGTCGGGAATGGTGTAGGTTTGTGCATTGTAGATTTCAGAAACTCTCTGCCAGCTGATGTTAAAACCTGTGAAAAGGCCTTTCCTCAGCAGGTAACGTCCGCCGATATCAAAACCTGCGGGACCGGGCTGGCTTACCCATTTATGAAAATCTCCGAGAGGAAAAGCTGTATTCCATGAAAATGTATAATAGGATTTAGGCGTAAATCCTGGAGCCTTGGTTTCCTGCGCCTGCATAGTGCCCCAGGCCAGGACTAACAATATGATGAATGAAACTGTTTTTTTCATGATAATTTCTTTTTATGGTTATTATTTACCCGATGCCTGGATCTGTGGAGTTTGTGTGAAAGCCTGATCTACACTTGCTATGAAGTCAGAAGTTGTGTGAGTACCTGTCAAAAGCCCGCGGATGAATGCATCCCACCTGATATACACCTTCTGAGTTGTAGGATTGTAGTTTTTAAGGTCCTGCATCTCGATCAGCAGCATGCCGGCGGTGTAAGAAGTATAATACGTTGGATAGTAAGGATAGTAAGGATAGTAAGGATAATAATATCCCCAATAGTTATAACTATAAGTGTAAACGTAAGTGTTCTGGAAATACATAACACTGAGACCGAGATCTGCTTTTGTACCATTCGGGGCCGGCAAATAACCCCTTTGTTTCATTTGATTACTTATCTCACCAAGGATAGTTTGCGCATTGCCGTTTGTAAGGTCGGTTGTGTCTTTGTCGGTGATTTTTTTTATGGAAGTTGCAACTGTATAATACTTGTAGGAAGTAAAATCAACTTTAGTATCATACTGGGTAAGAACTGCGAGATCTTCAAGCAATCGGTCGGAGGAGGGTGGATATTTGGTGCACGCCAGCGTGAACATTAACCCCAACCCAAGGGCAATTAAACTGATTTTTGTCTTCATAAAATTATTCGTTTTAAATTTTTAATGGATGATGAATGTTCTTTAAAAATGAAAGGTTATCCCGAAGGTCATACCTGCATTGCTGAACGGCAGTGTTTTTTTCAAGGCCTGGTCAGGACTGGTATCTGCAATCTTCTCATCGGGATTGATGGAATTATGGTATTCGGTCTTTGTTTGTTTAACTGTAAGCGTCGACAATTGGTCAGCACCGTTCTTCTCATAAAGTATAACCTCGCTGTAGTTCGGTGAGTAATTGATGCTGGTGAAATCAAATTCTGCGTAAAGGGAGATCAGGTCTGTAATATTCCATGCAACACCCATGGCTGCATTAAGACCTAACGCAATATTCCCGTAATACTGCCTTACGATCTTATATTCCTCGGGAGGGTTGACACCGCCCTTGGTGTATGTTACCGTTGCATTAATGGTGGGACGGAGACCAATTACAAGGCCTATGCGTGCATAAGGATCCACTTTCTCGAATCCCGGGCTGATCACTACTGCCGGTGTCAGACAAAGCATATTTCCTTTAACCCGGGCTTCGATATTGGAGCCCCCGGGTAAATCTGCTACGGAATCAGCTATCCTGGGCAGGCCTACAAATTCACTCAGCCCGATTTCTATTCCTATATATTTTGAGGGTTTATAGCCAAATGCAGCAATACCGGTAATGCCTCTGCCCATCCCAAGCGGCACAGCTGTGACGGAGCGGGTGGAACCATCGTTGGAATAGCTGTACAGCAAATCTCTGTTGCTGGAAATTGATCCTGAAATACCAAAACCCAGGCGTGCATAATAGAACTGAGCCTCAGCCAAAGGGCTCAGAAACATTAAAATGATAAGAAAAAGTATCGTTTTTTTCATAAGTGAAAGATTTCTACTGCATATATTGCAAAAGTAATGATATCTGTTTCTCAATTCACAAACCTTTAATACTTATTTGTGAGTATTTTAACAATTCTCAAAAAATGATTTTATGCAATAGCTAAATTAGTTTAATTTTGCATATAGTACAACCCTTAATCCGTCTTATATGAGAAAAATTTTCACACTGTTTGTAATAGTACTATTAAGCCCTGCATTGACTCAGGCGCAGCATGTTGAAATTACTCCCTTCGGAGGGTACGTATTCCCGGTAACCTGGAATGCATCCAACGGAAGCATTTACTTCCACGGCAATGCCCAGTACGGAGGTATGGTGAACATCGGTGTAAGCCGTGCTGTTGATATCGACGTGATTTATAACCGTATCGATACGAAAGCAGATCCGGCCATCGTCGGGGTTACCTTTGACCAGATCCCTCTGAGTATAAATTATTTCATGGTGGGATTTACAAAAAACTTCAGGGTCAGCGATGTGGTATCACCCTTTATAGGTCTTAACATGGGTGCATGCCTTCTGGCTCCCAAATCGTCGGAATATTACGATTACTGGTTTTTTGCCTGGGGCCTCCAGGGAGGTGTTAAGGTTTATTTCAGCAAGTACGTCGGCCTTAGGCTTCAGGCCCAGATGATGATGCCCGTTCAGGGACAAAGTTTTTACTTCTATTATGGTACAGCCGGAGGAGGAACCGGGTACACTTTTTCTTCGCCATTGGTTGATTTCGGATTTACAGGAGGCCTGATCTTCAGGATTGGACATATCAACTAATTTATAAATCACTAAAACGTTTAAAATTAAAATTTGACAATTATGAAAAAACAGTTTTTATTTCTTGCAATTTTATTTTTCGGTGCAGTAAACCTTTTCGCACAGGTTTCACAGGGAGATATTCAGATGGTCCAGAAGTATTTTGGTGCTGAAAAAGTCGCCCTTGTAAAGCAGTATATGGCTTTGACGCCGAAACAGGATTCCGCTTTCTGGCCGGTTTATACCAAATATGAAGCAGAACGCCAGGCATTGGGAGCAGAGCGTATAGGACTCATTGATGCTTATCTGAAAAAAATCAAGGATATTACCGAAGCTGATGCTACCACAATGGTTGACAAGGGTGTTGCACTTGAGATCAAGTTTAAAAACCTGCAGAAGAGGTATTTTACCGAAATGGCCAAGAAAATAGGCCCTGTTAAAGCTGCCCAGTTTTACCAGTTTGAAAACTACATTAATAACGTCATCAACCTTAACATCCAGGAAAATATTCCGTTTGTAGGGGAGATGGAACAGAAACATGCAGTAATGACAAAGAAGAAATAATCATTTCCTCTTTTGCTTATAAAACAACAAAGCCGCCCTGAAAAGGCGGCTTTGTTGTTTTATAAGATCTCCAGGTTTATTTCATTATGGCCATGTTATCCTTGTCCACCTCCATATAGATAAAATTGCCATGATTCTTTAAATACTCCTTGATTGTGTCTGCACCTGAATGCTTTGATTCCATTACAATCATAAAATGAGGATGGTTTTTCAAAAACTGCTCTCCGCCTTCAAGCACATCAATTTCCATTCCCTCTGCGTCGATCTTGATTAATATTTTGTCTTCCTTTTTATAATTGATGGTTGACATCACAGAATCCAGCGTTTTGATCTCAGCTTTGATCCTTTTTCCAACTTCACCTTTAATTTCCACATAATCCGTGTGGGCGCCCGCGATATGAGAAGCCCCTGTATTTTTTGTTTCGAATATGAAATCAACCTCTGCGGTGATTTTACCAAGCCCGAACGGATGAATGCTGATGAAGTTTTCAACATTATTTACCATCACATTCATCATAAGAGACCTGTAATTCTCTTTTACCGGTTCAAAGGCATGACAGGGTATGCCTTTGCCAGCTATCAGGAAAGAATAGGTCCCAACGTTGGAACCAATGTCAAGAAACAGGTTGTAATCTTTGTAATGACTTAAAATAAACCGTTTGACGTTCCATTCATAGGCATAATTAAGGAATTGAAAATCAAGCGTGCCTGTCCTGGTAATAAAAGTCCCAAGGCTGCTTTTATATAAGCGCATAGCAGGATTTCCACTTTTTAAAAGAACATACTTTATTGAATGCCACAGAAAATAAAATTCCCTGTACCTGAGGTAATCATCAACATAACGAAGGAAAGTCCGGATTTTACTCATGTCCTTAAAAATTAAGGGCGCAAAGATACAAAAGAATGAATACAAACAACTGTGGAATATTAGCTGTTTTCCAGTCAATTATCTTACCGACAACATTCAGCCATATGATAAAGTGTTTATAAATATTTATCAAGTAACATGAATTTGTAATTGCTTTTTATCTAATTTTGCTTGTGAAATACTTATCAGTTAATGTCGGGTTGCCGGAAACATATTAAACTTCTTTCCATTCTGTTCCACAGTCTGGCTATCTGCATTATTGTATTCGGTTCCATTATTAATTTCCACCAGTACAAAATCTGGGGCAAACCACTTATTCCTCAATTTGTCGGCATCAAGCGTGATATTGACAAATCGATCAAAGTCATGTCAAACGGGAACCTGATACAAAAACATGATTTTACTCAGAAATTTTTCCCATTGTCAGCCGGAATCCTGCCTGTTGAAATTTCAAGACACAGCAGCGGAGCGGCAATAATGACCACTTTCGACCTTTGTTACAAGGTCCCGGAGATGCAGCACCTGACATCCTCAGGCCTCAGAGCACCTCCTCAATCCTAATCCCTGATCTCCAGCATTAATTTCCTTTCCGGAACTCCAGTCCGTAAAGTTCATTCTTTATTCTTGCTGAATCGTTAGTAATCCGTGGATAATTCTATCCGCTTTATTCAAAAATATTGTTCAATAACAAATAATGTTAATCATTAAACAATGAAAAAGACTATTTACATCATTGCCTTGCTGATTGCAGCGTTTACATCAATTATTTCAGGGAATTCATTGCAGGCGCAAGGCTCCGCATTGTCCGACACTGTTGTCATGGGCGCTTCTTATGCCAACGAGATCTATTACAGTATGCAGAATGGAAAGATATTGGCTTCTCCTCGTAATACCTGGGATATTGCCTTCAGGACCATGCTGCGCAGTTCGAGCATTTTAACCAATGACGGATCAGGCGTCGTGCTGTACACCTATCCAAAATCAGATACCAGCGGCTGGGCCGGCATGGATACAACAGGATTCAAGACCTGGACACCTATGTACAATGACGTGAATGACTGGGAGAACGGGGCTTTTTCGCGTAATGCCAAAGGGTATCCCGATTACGGATGGGGAATTTATAATTCCGTTTCACACGACCTTAACGGTGACTCATTATTTATTATTCAGCTCAGGGATGGCAGTCTGCGTAAACTATGGATCAAGGATAAGCATTCTGTGCAGGATATCTATCATTTTCGTTTTGCCAATCTTGACGGCACAAATGATCATACCGACACACTTAACCTTGCGAATGACCTTGCAACGGATTTTGTTGGATTCTCGCTGGAAACAAACCAGAGAGTAAATTTTCAGCCACCAGCAAGCAGCTGGGATTTGGTTTTTACAAAGTATATGTCTATCCAGCCCGGCAACGTACCTTACCCGGCGATGGCTGTTCTTAGCAACCCTGATACCAGGAGTAAGAAATTCCACCCGGTTCCCCTTACTTATACAAACTGGCAGGTTGGCCCGTGGGATTCACTGAGATCTTCAATCGGATGGGATTGGAAAGTGTTCAGCACATCAACAATGACGTATAAGGTAGTGGACTCCCTGGTGTATTTTATCAAGCCTGTCGGCAAGGATGTCTATAAGCTTTTTTTTACAAGTTTTGCCGGTGGCACAACCGGTGCTATTTCGTTTCAACAAGAGAAAGTATTAGCTTTCAGTATCAATGAGCATTCCTCGTCGGGTTTAAGTGTAAAAGTGTATCCGAACCCGGTGAGTGATAAGCTGAATCTTCTCGTTACTGCTAATAACAGTGGCGAACTCCATATCGTTCTTTCAGATCTGTCGGGCAGACAACTTGGTGCAGATCATCCGGTCGGGCTTAGCGAGGGCCTTAATCAGTTTTCGATTGATGTTACAGGTTTCAAACCTGGAGTGTATTTCCTGACTGCTTCAACGGCAGACACGAAGGCAGTTACGAAAGTGATCATCACTCGTTAACATGAAAAGAGGCCCTCTCAGCCTGTTTCACGGATTAATAATCAGTCTTCTGGCCATAGCTTCGGCTAATGGCCAGAAGGCTTTTATTAAAGTCATTGACAAAAAGAATTCAGAACCTGTTGCTTATGCACATATATGTTTTGAGGGCTTAAAAACGGGGAAACCCCTTTACACCCTCACTACAATTGAAGGGACCGTTGCGAACGATGTGAAAGAACCTTCAAAGATTGCAGTAAGTTTCATGGGCTATCTAACTTATAAAGATACTATCCGACCCGGTCAATCCCTTGAGATAAAATTGGCGCCTTCGGTCATGAATATGAATGAGGTGGTTGTTACGGCTCAGTTCACACCCGAAAAAGCGGATAAATCAATTTACCAGATTGAAGTCATCAATTCCAAGCAGATTGAAATGAAGGCTGCGACAAATATGGCTGATCTGCTAAAAAACCAGTCCACCATGCAGGTAACCCAGGACGGTGTGCTTGGTACTAGTCTAAAAATACAGGGGCTTTCGGGGCAGAACGTTAAATTTCTTCAGGATGGTGTTCCCATGATCGGAAGAATGAACGGGAATTTCGACCTCAACCAGATCAACCTGAACAATGTGGACCATGTTGAACTGATCGAAGGTCCCATGTCGGTGATCTACGGCAGTAATGCCCTGGCGGGCGTGATCAACGTCATTACGAAGGAAAATAAAACATCGGTGTTCAGCACTACTGCAAATACTTATTATGAGTCGGTAGGCGTTTTTAATTTTGACGCCTCGGTGTCTGCATGTCTTAACAAACATGGATTCATGTTTGACGGCGGAAGGAATTTTTCACCGGCCTATTCAGCAACCGACACAAGCCGTTCCACGACTTTTAAACCCAGGAGGCAGTATTTTTTTGACGGGTACTACACCTATACTTCGGGGATGCTCAAACTTAAATTTGGAGGTGATTACTTCAATGAACTGCTGATAGACCGGGGCGCTTTGATGCCTGTTTACTACATCAACGCCATCGACAACTATTTCACTACTATCAGGTGGTCGGGCAGGGCGGAAGCGTCAATTAAGCTGCCCCGCAGTAAATACATCAACCTCCTGGCTTCCTACTCAGCATATGTAAGAGTAAAACAATCGTACGATGTTGAACTGACTACGCTGGAGCAGATTCCAATCAACAATTCCGACGGGCAGGATACAACGACCATTACATCCTGGATAGGGCGTGGCACATTTGTATCAAATAACAAGGACAAAAAAGTCAATTATCAGACTGGTATTGATATTGATTATGAAACCGGCACAGGTAAAAGGATACTTGATAATAAACAGGAGATAGGAGACTATGCGGCTTTCTTCAGCCTTAATTATGAACCTGTGAAAGTACTGAACATACAGCCAGGCATCAGGTTCATATACAATACAAAATATAATGCCCCCGTGGTATATGCGCTGAGTACAAAGTGGGATATGTTCCCCGAATGGAGCCTCAGATTTTCGTATGCCAGGGGGTTTCGCGCTCCTGATCTTAAAGAATTATATATGAATTTTCAGGATGTGAATCATGATATTATCGGCAACCCGGATCTCAAGGCTGAACAGTCCAATAACTTTAACCTGGGAATTAACTGGAGCCGCGAAAATAAAAGGACAGCCTGGAATTTTGAACTTAGCGGTTTTTACAACCTGATAAACAATGTTATTCTCCTTGCACCAACCGGAAAAGGCCCAACTTCCTATACTTATGTAAATCTCAGCAAATACAAGACTACAGGAGGGGCTGGCAATCTCATGTTCAGCCTTTATCCTTCATTCAAGGTTCAGTTCACACTGGCTGAAACAGGAGTAACGGGAAGCATTGATGAGCAATCGAAACCAGGCCCGCTGCAATGGCTAACTGAAGTCAGCCTGAATGCAAGTTATACCTTTCCAAGGCCGGGGCTCACCTTATCAATGTATTACAAATACACAGGACGTGCTCCCCAGGTTGTATACAATGATACCAGCCTGGGCTGGGGATATGTGGATCCGTTCAACCTGATGGATGTCACAGCTACCAAGATGTTCTGGGAAAACCGCATCAGGTTGTCGGCAGGAGTAAAGAATATGTTCAACGTCACAACGTTACCTGCAACCGGGGTTGTTGGAGCGCATGGTTCAGGAGGGGATGGAATGAACATTGCCTGGGGCAGGACATTTTTTCTCCGTTTCAGTTTCACTTTTAACAAGTACAAATGAAAACGCTGTATTTCCCCGCACTTTTACTGATACTTGTGTTATCGCTTATCTCATGCTTTAAAAAGGATTCCGAAGTTCCTATGCCATACAGGGGAAATGTTCGTGTTGATACGATTGCAATGACTTCATCGTATCAATACCAGATCTATTTCAGGCTGGATTCAGGGGCGGTTGAACAATTTAATGAAAGGACAAGGAGTGATCTTGGTTTTGACTGCAGCCCTTCGGGATATCACATAATTCTCAACACTGCAGATTTCATGCGTATTGCGGATGTGGGAGCAAGACCATTCGGGCAAAGCATTGATACCACCGGGGTAAAATGGAAGTTTGACAAATCAGACGGAAATCCTGACTCCATAGCGACCGGACAATGGTTCAGCGTTGTTAACGGTGACACTATATCCAACGGTCATATCTGGGCGCTTGACCTTGGAAGGGATACGGCAGGTATATCCCTGGGCTTACGGCAGGTCGTCTTTGACAGCCTGAAAAGCGGCAGGTATTATTTCAGGTATGCCCCCATCAAGGGCGGCGCCTTCACCTCGGGCTATGTCGACAAAGAGCCAACGGTGAATTATATTTATTACGGGATACGGCAGGCAGGCGTGCTTCCTCTCGAACCACCGAAAACAAGGTATGACATGTTATTCACCCAATATACCACCCTCTTGTTTACCAGTACAGGAGCAGCCTATCCATACCTTGTCACAGGGGTTCTTTCCAATTCCGACGGCGTTAAGGTGTCTGTGGACACAATCCATGCATTCTCATCCATAGACCTTTCACTTGCCCGCACTTTGACCTTCACAACTGCCAAAGATGCCATAGGATACGACTGGAAAGTTTATAGTTTCGATGCCGGCTCTTATACCGTGAGGACGAATTTATCATACGTGGTGACCGACACCCATGGCTACTATTACAAGCTCAGGTTTATCAGCTTTTACAGGGCAGGAGTGAAAGGTTATCCAATCATAGAGACCCAGCGCCTTTAATTCTTAGCAGGGTCTGTTAGCTTATTTCAACGAATAAGTCTGACCAGGTCATCGCCTGTTCCTATCCTGTAGCCTTGTGAGAGATACATGATATTTCCCTTTGCATCGATCAACGACACCAGCGGGAGGGAAGAACCCAGGGATGTTCCGCTGGCTGCAGATATCATTTTCAGGAGCCCTTCATCAGGAACAAGACAGGATGCGCCTGCAGGCATTTCTTTCATGGGCCCCGAAATAAAGTCGGTTTCATCCTTTCCTGTCCTGAACATAAAAAACAACCTTACCCCTTGTCTTTCAAATTCCTTTCTTTTTTGTTTAAGGTCCGAAAGGAAATGTTTTGTTGGTTCTTTATCAGGTTCAATCCAGGCAAGAATCAGCTCCCCTCCGGTGAAAGGCATTATCTGGGGAAGTATCCCTTCCAGTTTTTTTATATTTACCACTCCAAGGACCGAAGGGGCAGGTTCTTTCCGCAGGCTGATATTCTCCTTAACTTCTTTTCCAAGATCAAGATTGAAAAATGAAAGGTTCGCCAGTACTGTGCCGTCTTTCATGCGGTTACCTGTAACCATCAGGTAATATCCCGGGGCAAGACCGAGCTCGCATGGAAAAAAGCCTAAACGAGGATCCGTCTCATAATCAAGGGACCTGAAAAATCCATCTTCATACCGTTCAATGGTGAAGTGAACATAATATCCAGGCTTCCGGTCGTTGCCATGGTCCGAATCAAGCGTTAGCTTCACCCTTTCACCTGAGATGGGAACCCCTGGCTCAAAAAGCACATCATGCCAATGGCCGTTTAAATAATACTGAGGCAACTTTGTTCCCGGTTCAAGGCGGGAGGCGATCCCCAGGCTCCTGCATAGTGCAACATAAAAGATATCCCTTGAATGGGGGTCAGCAACTTTCAACTCATAGACCCCTACAGGAGTGAGAGGCGCTCTGCTGTAATTTGCTTTCTTGTCAATAAGAATATTTGTTCTGACCCATCCATCAATGATCCCTGGATCAGCTAAAGCACGTGAACTAAAACTTTCATCAAAGCTTTTTTGCAGGTATTCTTTATAAGGCCTCAGCAATTCGTTGTCAGCCCTGGGATTCAAGAGGTATTTATAAAATATTTCCTTCTCACTACCTGAAGTCCCCTGACTCTTCGTTTTACTGATGTTGTCCATCAATACATCAAAGGAGATATCCCTGAGGTCTTTTTCCGAGATTACCGAAAGCAATGGGAACAGCAAGGGTTTAAGGGATGCATTTACAGATCCTGCAAAATCAATCACTGTCCTGTAATTCCCGCAGCTTTCCCTGAGAAAATGCCAGAGTGAATCGGCATTCAGTTTCAAGGTGGCTGCAAGGCGGTAAGTTTTTGAACTGTCCATGAATGTTCCCTCATAGGCCGATCTCAGTTTATCTTCAAATGCCAGCCTTTTGGCACTATTTTCTTTCAGCGAATCAGAAATTCCCTTTCCTGCAGGTTTCTCTGCAGGAGGGACAAAGTCTTCCTGCATGGTATATTTACGCCCCGGCTTCAATGAGAGTTCAATCACTGCCGTGTCGGTATTTTTTACACGTAACTTGCTGAATCCGTACCTGCCTTTCGATGAAGCCCAAACCAGCAGATCACCGAATCCAGTCTGAAAGCTGCATATCCCCCTCTTATCGGTAAGGGTTTTATGCAGAGGATAGAATTCAGCATAATTATACAGCTGAAACTCCACGGTGGCACTGTCGGCTGCCTTACCACAAGAATCCCGAACCAGGGCATATATACGTTTAGTATCAGCATAATTTGAAAGGATATTGATCCTGGTGAAACGTTCATCTTTCAGTAATATATCTTCAGGGCCTTCATAGTCGCCGAAAACATTGGTATTAACGAGCATGGCCCGTTTCGCAGGGGCGGTGAACCAGGCTGCATCAAGAACCGGCTCAGGTTCGCATGCACCTATAAAATGCCATTTACCGTCAACCCAGACTTCCACCCAGGCATGGTTGTCGTCGGAATGGGCCCACCTTGGAGTGTAGCACTGCCTTGCAGGGATGCAAACCGAGCGAAGCGCAGCCACAGTGAAGGTCGATTCTTCACCGCAGCGGCCCCAGGCGGTTCTCACCGTTGCAAGGGGAGAGGACGTTCGTTCATCACTCCCGCGGTATGTCACTTTCTCATGGCACCAGTGATTGACTTCGAGCACAGCTTCTGTCATGCTCATCTTTTTAATCCTGTCTTTTAACTCTGCATAAAAAACTGAACGGCAACTGTCCAGGTTTTCATTGTTCACCCTTACGGGCACGACAAAATGCCGAAAAAGTTCATCGGGAACGGTTTTACCCCATGAAAAGGCATCTCTGGCAACAAATGATGCCCTGATATTCTGCAGAAAGAATTCGCCCGTATAATCGGCAATATCATTCAAGGAAGAATAGGCTAGTATGAACTCCAGCGCCTCCTTCTCTCTTAAAGGCAATGTCTGATTCGCAACACTGAACACTTGCTGAAAGCGGTTTTTCCCCAGTTCCTTCTGCCTCTCAAACTGGGCTTCAACTTTCTTCAGGTATGCCTTGTCTTTAATAAAATGTTCGCCCCTCTGGCATCCTGCAAAGACGAGGACCAGGAACAACAGTTCAGCAATTCTCAGTTTCTTCATGTAAACTTTAAGTTTTGAATAATCGGCAATGCCATATTTTAAATTTTTCTTTTCAGTACAATGCCAATCCAAGTAATATAAAACAAGCAGACAACAGGTATTGTGATGCTCATCCCTATGGAAATAGAATCAGCCATCGCCCACATCAGGGCAGGTACAAATGCTCCCAAAGGCATAGTTCCAACAATCATTCCGACAAGCCATTTACGGTCTTCCCTGATCATCTGCATGGAGAGTGAGATCATCATCGGTAACATATTCGCAGTTCCAAGGCCTATCATCGCTGTAGCGGCCAGGGAAAGATGCTTCTGCCCGATATAAAGGGCAGAAATACCCAGTATTGCAAGAATTCCGGAGAAGAGGAAAATATTGCCGGCCCCGAACTTCCTGAGAAGTATTCCCCCTGTGATCCTTCCTATAAAAAATGACATCATAAAAAGGCCCACTCCGGGTATGATCATCTGCATTATCCTGATCCCGAATATTTCTGAAAAATAAAACGGCAGCATTCCCATCAGGCAGAATTCGGCGCCAGTATATACAGCAATGCCTCCCAGCATAAGGATTAGGGTTTTATTTGAAATGAGCCGTCGCACATCAAACCTGTTCCTTTCATCTGACTCAATTTGAACAGCAACAGGGTAAGGAAACAGGTATAGGAAGATCATGGAAAGCAAAAGGAAAAAAAAAGAAATAGAAATCAGCAGGCGGCTGAATGTGATACCCAACTCTGCACTCAGCGGGACCAAAGACAAGCCGGCAATAAGTCCCGTGGTATTAAAAAGGTAGATACCGGCAATTTTTTCCGTCTCCACTTTTTTTTCAACCGGAGGGATAAACGACAGCAAGCCTGAGACCTGGACAAAAAGAGTGCCTGCCAGTAAAAAAAAGGCGATCGCAAACAGAACCCCTGTTGATTTGGAGCTTAAAAGGGACAGGATCATCCCCGGGATAAGGATCAGCAATGCCAGCCACATATTGATGTTCTTACCCGGCTTCATCCTGCTGAACAGAACGGAGAAAAAGCTCAGAAACAGTAATCCTGCCAAAGACAGCAGCCTTATATAATATTCATCGTGTATAAAATAATTCAGATGCCGGTTAAGCAGAGGGAATGAGGCCTCCAGCAATCCAATTGTAAAAAATGCCAGGTAAATGGCGGCAGGGTTCTTTTTTCCTTTATCTGAACCGTTTTTCATGGTTTATTCCGGTTGCAGTTTTATCTCGGCCGGCTCGAACGGCAGTACCACCGATTGTGTATCATTACCCGCTTTCAGAACAGAGTATTGACTACTGTTTGCCTTTACCGAATTTATTCCGGGGAAAGCGTGCAGAAGTATCCTGACCATGGTGAACCTCGATGTGAAAGATCCTTCTGTTTTTCCAAGCTCTATGGATTTTCCTACGGGATTATAGCTGATCAGCCGCTTGCAATACACACCATGTTCGAAATTATAGGTCTGGCCATCATCCTCATAATATAAAAAAGAATTGGGTTTCATGCCGTAATATATATGCAGATCCAGTGTGTCGGAAGGTTTTTCAGAAGTATTCTGAATAATCGATTGCATAGGTACGATACCTGAAGCCCTGACAAAAACAGGAAGGTCATCCAAAGGCGCGGAAACATTCACTTCCTGGCTGCCGTGGTAAAATTCCCCCGATGAAAAACGATACCAGCCGCCTTCGGGAAAGTAAACCCTGGCAAAATCCTGTTTGCATGAAACCGGCGCCACCAGTATGTTATCACCAAACATGTATTCCTCCTGGTATTTCCACCACCAGATCCTCTCATCATTCATGAAATTTATTGAAAGGCTTCGTGCAACAGGTAGTCCCGATTGAGTCGAATTGTAAAAAGCGGAATAAATATATGGCAGCAGCCGGTAACGCTGGGATATCAGCTTAACCGAGGAAGCTTCTGTCCATTCTCCAAATGACCATGGCTCTTTCCTGTTTTCCCCCTTGGCTGCGTGGTTTCTGAAGAAGGGCGTGTAAACCCCTAGTGAAAGCCAGCGGGTGAACAATTCTTTGGAAGGCGTGTCCATGAACCCTCCCATATCGGGGCCCACAAAGCTAAGCCCCGATAAGCCCATAGAGTTCACCATCCTGGCCGAAAGCATCATATGTTCGTCGGAAGCAACGTTATCTCCCGTCCACACCGCTGAGTACCGTTGAATCCCTGCGTAAGCCGCACGGGTAAGCACAAAAGGCCTTTTCCCTGCCAGAAGCTTTTTGGTTCCTTCAAAAGTCGCCCTTGACATGTTCAACCCGTAAACATTATGAGCCTGCCTCATGCTGGCTCCATGCCCGTCAAAACCGAATTGCACAATATCGGGAATATCCTGGCCCCAGGCGGAGGGTTCATTCATGTCGTTCCAGAATCCTTCAACACCAGGCTCAACAAGGCGGCTGAATGATGATCCCCACCATTGCCTCACCGCTTCATTGGTAAAATCGGGAAAATGGCAACGGCCGGGCCATACACTGCCGATATACCTGGTGCCATCGGGATATTTTATAAAGTAATCATTTCTGATCCCTTCGTCATAGGCAAAATATCCGGGCTCGACCTTTATACCGGGGTCAACTATCGTGGCTACATGAAATCCCATCTCTTTAAGCCGTGCAATCAGGGAATGCGGATCCCTGAAGCCCTTTGGGTTCCACGTAAAGATCTTATAGGAATCCATGTAATCTATATCGAGGTAGATCATGTCGCAAGGAATACGTTTGGCCCTGAACTGACGGGCTACATCGAGCACTTCCTCGTCAGGGTAATAACTCCACCTGCACTGCTGGAAACCCAGGCTCCAGTATGGAGGCAGGGGCATGCGCCCTGTAAGCCAGGTGTAATCACCGATAATACCTGCAATGGTTGAAGCACCAAAAAAGTAATAATTCAATTCTCCTTCCGAGACAGAGAAACGGCTGAACAGATTGTCGGTTGAAGCGGCAAAATCAAATCTTGTACGGGAGGAATTGTCGAGGAAAACCCCGTAAACCAGGCTGTCGTGGATCCCCATGAAGAACGGAATATCAACATAAAGAGGGTCCGCAATGGAGGAATACGCTGGTACATCCGAATTCCACATCTCATATTTATTGCCACGGCGGTCAAGGTTCCCGGTCTTCTCACCCAGTCCTATGAATTTCTCGTCAGGGAAAAGCCTGCGGTAAGCTGTTATTTCAGCCCCCTGCCAACCTGTGCCATAAGGTTTGTAATCTTCGGAAAGCACCTTATCCTTTGAATTTTTTATTTGTATGCGGATAGGATCCTTCGCGATCTCAATCCTTAATGAATCGGTGACAACAGATACACTGGCTCTGCCGTCCTGTATTTTAAAAACTCCCTGCACGGGCTTTGCAATCACTGCATAGGAAAAATCAGCAGCGCTAAAGTCCTTGTCAAACCTGAATCTCACAACGGTAGGGGAATAATAACTGACAGTGAGGCTTGCGTTTTCGGCTTTGATGGTAACTTCCTGCCCCGAGGTTTTCATCGATTTGAACTTCCCTATAAAAAACGACTGTCCCTGCAGACTGCCCACTGCGGCCAGCATGCAAAGACCAGCCAGGAAGCAATCCTTGTAAACACTTATTCTCTTTTTCATATTCCTGTCACTTAATGGTAATCCCAAAAATCTTAAACTCCCTCATGCTCGGTGCGCCTGATGATTTCATTCTGGAGATCTTCACCAAGGTCATTGAAATAATCGCTGTAACCTGCAACGCGTACAATCAGGTCACGGTATTTCTCAGGATACTTCTGAGCATCCTTCAGTGTTTCCGCGTTCACCACATTAAACTGTATATGGTGTCCGTCCATCCTGAAATACCCCCTGATAAGTGCACAGAGTTTTTTAATTGCTTCATCCCCTTCAAAGAAAGATGGGGAGAACTTCTGGTTGAGAAGGGTTCCTCCCGTAAGCAGGTGGTCTATCTTGGCTGCCGATTTAAGAACTGCAGTAGGGCCTTTGTGATCTGCGCCCTGGAAAGGCGAAATGCCTTCAGATAACGGCTGCTGTGCCAGTCTTCCGTCAGGCATGGCACCGATCACGCTTCCGAAATACACATGGGATGTCGTTGGCAGCAAATTGATGCGGTGTTTGCCGCCCACCGACGTCGGCTTGCTGTCGACCGCCTCAAAAAACAAACGGAAGACAAGCCTGGCCTGGTCATCAGCATAATCATCGTCATTGCCGTACTTGGGAGTATGATAAACCAGTTCTTTCCTGAATTCTTCAAAATCAAGAAAATCTGCTGCAAGAGCCTTCAGCAGGCCTTTCATTGTGATTGTCTTTTTTTCAAAGACATGATACTTTATGGCTGTGAGTGAATCTGTAATACTGCCGAGTCCGACGCCCTGGACGTACGTGGTATTGTACCTGGCCCCGCCCGCATTGTAGTCCATCGCGTTGCTTATGCAATCGTCAATCAGAAGGCTCATGAAAGGCACAGGCATATGGTCGGCGAATATCCTGTGAATGATATTGTTTCCCTTGATCTTTAACGAGGTGAGGTATTCCAGCTGATTTTTGAAGGCAGTGGTCAATTCTTCAAAAGAACTGAAAGATTCAGGATCGCCCGAAAGTAATCCAACCTGTTTCCCGCTGCGCGTGTCAAACCCGTTATTCAGTGTAAGCTCAAGTACCTTGGCAAGGTTGAAATAACCTGAGAGAATGTAAGCCTCGGTGCCGAATGCTCCCGCTTCCACGCAACCGCTGGCCCCCCCGTTCCTGGCGTCTTCCAGGGATTTTCCCTGGCGCACCAGTTCCTGGACGATGGCATCGGTATTGAAGAATGATGGCTGCCCGAATCCTGTTTTAGTGATTTTAAGTGTACGTTGGATGAAATCGTCGGGATTCTTTTTGCTTACCTGCACCATGGAACTTGGTTGCAGTAACCGCATCTCTTCGATCACGTCAAGAAGGATGAAGGTAAGTTCATTTACTGCATCAGATCCATCAGGCTTCACGCCCCCGAGATTGATGAGGCAGAAATCGGTATAGGTATTGCTCTCAAGCGCTGTCACCCCGACTTTTGGCGGGGCGGGATGGTTATTGAATTTTATCCAGAAGCTTTGAAGCATCTCAGTTGCAGTCTCAACACTCAATGAGCCATCCTCAATTCCTTTCCGGTAAAAAGGTAGGAGATGCTGATCGAGACGCCCCGGATTGAAAGAATCCCAGGGATTCAGTTCGGTTATCACTCCGAGGTGGACAAACCAGTAATACTGCAAGGCTTCATGAAAAGTGCTTGGAGCATTAGCCGGGACATTGCGGCAGACCTTGCACATTTCCTCCAGTTCTGCCCTCCTGCCTGGATCTGACTCTTTTTCTGCAAGCCTTGAAAGCTCGTCAGCATGCCGGCCTGCAAACTTGATTAAAGCATTTGCAGCGATCTCCATGGCTTTTAATTCTTCCCTTTTTTCATAAGCGGAAGGATCGGAAATAAAATCGAGGTTTTTAATTGTTGCCTTTATCTGTAGTACCAGGTCATTCATCCCCTGGTGATATATCTTATTTCCAAGTACCGTATGACCCGGTGCCCTTTGTTCCTGGAATTCAGTGAATACACCTGCCTTATATGCATTGAGCCATTCATCTGAAAGGGAATTCATGATCCTTTCACGGTTGGAATGCTCTTTCCAGAAAGGGATGATCTTTTCGGCGTATATAGTTCTGACCTCATCATCCACCTTGAAAGAAACTTTTTTTCTTGTATCTAGTATCTCCAGGTCTTCAAGACTGTGAAGGCAGATCTCGGGATAAGTAGGGCAGGCCTTAGGAGCGGGCCCTCGTTCCCCGATTATCAATTCGCCTTCACCAATAAAGAGGTGTTTATGACTTAATATATGATCAAACACCATAGCCCTGCCAACCGGTGTTGACACTTTCCTGTCCATCCCGCTTTCATAAAATTCTGTAACCAGCAACGCCCTCTCGGAGCTGATCCGGTTTACAGCCCTCAGGCTCTGTTCACGAAGTATTTTAATCCTGTCGGTCATAAAATCGTTTTGTTTTCCAATCCACGTCCAATTCGCTACTTATTCGCACCAATCTTTTATTTCTTTTGCGTGCTCATTTCGCCTTCGGTGAACGCTTTTATTTCGCCATTTATTCGCACCAATTGTTTACTTCTTTTGCGTGCTCATTTGGGCTTCGCCCAACGCCTTTCGCCTTTCGCCATTTAATCCTACCCTCCGATTCTTACCTGATACCCGTCACTTTCCAGCTCTTTTTTCCTTGACTGAAGATCTTCAGCAGGGGTGCTCTTTACATTCTTCATAAAATTATCCTTCCCGAACCTTTTGTACTTATTCTCTGCTGCAGCATGGAAGGGAAGCAGGTTGATTTCGGTAATTGCAGGTTTCAGCCCACCGAGAAACGATCTGAGTGCGGTGAAATTATGATCCGTGTCATTGATACCGGGTATTACAGGCATCCTCACTATGATCTTTTTTCCCGAAGCCGCCAGCTTTTGCATATTCTCCAGGATTTGCTTGTTTGAAACTCCTGTATATTTCATGTGAAGACCATCATCCATTAACTTCAGATCATAAAGATACAAATCTACATAGTTCATCGTTTCGGCGAGTTTACCCCACTCTGTATGACCGCATGTGTCAAGGGCAAGGTGGATCCCCCTTGCCTTCAGCCCACTTAGCAATTCTACAAGAAACTCATGCTGAAATGTAGGTTCTCCCCCCGAAACAGTAACCCCTCCGCCTGATTCATCATAAAAAACACCGTCCTTTAAAACTTCTCTTATGACATCTTCGGAATTCATCCAATCTCCTGAGACCTCTTCTTCGTTGAATATCCTGCCATCCAGGGCAAGGCTCCTGGTGCTTGTTTCAGGCAATCCGCTCTGGCTCTCGGGATTATGGCACCAGGAACAGGAGAGGGGACATCCTTTTAAAAAGACCGTGCTGCGTATTCCAGGTCCATCGTGAACAGTAAACCTGCGTATATCGAAAATTAATCCTTCCATTTCTTATCTTTCCGGCATGTATACCATACCAACATCTTTATTTGTTGTCCTGCTCTGATCCGGAATAATACCTGATCATATCAAGGATGGCTTTCTGGCAAACAGGGCAAAAGCCCGCTGCCTCGTTCGATTTCATCCTGCAGTCCATTTGCGGGCTGTACATCCCTTTCCCAAGATATCCGCCTCCTTCAAACATCCCTGTAACAGCTTTGTATTTATTTATCCTGGGCGTTGGCACAGGAACACTGTCGTGTACCATGCTTTTCCATTTTGAAGCAAAATCAACATCGGTGGTAAGGTTCGGTTCCCATGGCTCCACTTTCAGATTATAGAAATCGGAGTATGTCACTTCGGCATTGTAATATTCATCGGCAAGGCCTGCAAAGGAATGTCCGAATTCATGTACTGCCACGATACGTGAATACTGGTTGTCGACGGTCCCTTCGCAATAATGATTATAAAATCCTCCACCTCCGTATCGTTTTGAATTCACAAGTACGAAAATAGCATCATATGGCACGTTAGCGGCAATGTCGTAAATTGATTTGGTATCAAAACTGGTAAGGTAACGATCCATGTCAAAAGTATAGAAACTGCTGTGAATATTGGTATTCACATATAATTCCTTGCCCGGAATGCTCACCCCCGATTCATCCGAAGGCGACATTACAGCATAGAAATTGAATTTATCACGCTTGCTGTTGTATGGCTCTACCGACATGAAATAGTTGAGCATGGTGCGGGCATCCTCAATAAATTTAGGCATCTCGCTCTCGGTATAACCTTCAGCAAGAAAAGCAATATCAACATGGTCGGAGGGGTCACCCGAATACTGGAGTTTCTCAACCTTCAGATGATGGATGCTGTCCCTGAGTATGAAATAGTCGTCGGGCCTGATCATCATTTCATACATTTTCTCAAAGGCCCCGGTCTCATAGGAGCGTTTTTCAATAATGAAATTCATCTTCTTTTTAGGGTAAGGCATGACAGCGACCATCGGAAATGCCCTCGGGATTGCTTTTGCTTCGGGAGTCCCTTTCCATTCCTGGAAAACGCTGCTGAACCCTCTTGAGTACAATATTTGTTCCGTTGCAGAATCCATAAGACTGTAGCGATAGGTGCCGGTATTCCTGAGGGTGGTCAGACCATGATGAGGGCCTCCGTAAAACGGCTCTTCCCTCATCTCCCTGAAAAAAACATGCTCCCCCGCATTGTTCCCTGCCAGGAAATAATCAATTCTCAGTGTTTTATTCAGAAAATACTCTCCGAAATCGTCCTGCCCGTTTTTGATTGTCTTTGCACCAGCATCCTTGTCCTGGGCTGCTAAAGCTCCGTGTAAGAAGAGGAGGAGTGCGACAAAAATGAGCTTATTTAAAGTTGTGTTCATCGCCAGTATTCTTAAGTGATATCTTTCACCATTTCGCCTTTCGCTATTTCGCTACTTTTATATGTGGATTGCCCTTTCATTTGCACCAGAATGGTCCCTGAAAGCATAAGGGCACAGCCCCCCAGCATTCTCATGCTCATGGTCTCACCCAGTAAAAGCATTCCGCCTATGACTGCAAACACTGCCTCCAGCCCGAGGATAATGCTTACATATGCAGCGTGGGCTGTCTTCTGTGCCATAATCTGCAGGGTGTATGCAAGTCCCACCGAGAGGATTCCTCCATAGGCTATCGGAAGCCAGGCTTTCATGATACTGACGGTACTGACTGGCTCAAGTGCAAAGGCCACGACCAGGTTCAGAATGGCTGTTACCGAAAACTGAACGACTGCGAGTAATATGGAGTCCATCTTTGGCGAAAGCCAACCTATGATCAGGACATGAAATGTGAAAACAAAGGAGCACATCAGCACAAGGGAATCCCCATGGTCAAGGCTGAATCCTTTGGTAATGCAGAGAAGGTAAAGGCCTGCCATCGAGATCACTACGCCTGCCCATATAAACCAGTTGTTTCTTTGCCCGAAAAACAAACCTATCATGGGAACAAAGGCCACGTAGAGTTCAGTAAGAAAACCGGCTTTGCCGGCTGTCGTAGTCTTTAGCCCCAGCTGCTGAAGGGCAACTCCTGCAAACAGAAGCAGCCCTGTGACAAGTGTGCCTGCAAAGATCCTCCACCTCTCAGCATGCTTGACCGAATATATAAGCCTTTCTTTTTTCCTTAGCTTGCTGTACAAAAAGGGCAGGAGTACCAGTATGCCAAGGGAGAACCTTACTCCGTTATAGGTAAACGGCCCCACATAATCCATCCCGACCCTCTGGGCAACAAATGCGAAACCCCATATCGCCGCGGCCAGCAATAAAAGGAGATCAGCTTTTACTTTACCCTTGCTCATCGTATTACGATTTCATCGACGAAGATCCATGCCTTTTTGCCAGCCCCTGGATGCCATGCCGGACAATTACCCCTGTTCACTGCCTGCACTTTGATATATCTTACCGGCCTGATGCCGGCTTTTACTTTAAAGTCTCTTGTTACAGGGCCGTTTTCCCTCTCCGAAACGGTATTTTTTACCAGGGGAAGTTCTGTGAAATTTTTATTATCCTCAGAAACTGAAAATTTCACCTGCAGGGGCATAAAGATCCATGAGCCCTGGTCCTGGTAACAGCCAAGTGCGATATCATGCACTGTTTGCAAAGACCCCAGGTCGACAACAGCTTCCATATCGTTGCCCTCGTAACCCTGCCATGATCCTGTTTTAAAGCTGTCGCCTCCTCTTAAAAAGTCTATCAGCGCATCATCGCCACCGGCAGGATACTGGTTCGCGTATTTAGTCAGCAACGTGATCTTCCTGTTGGCAGGGATCTTTGTATAATCCGCTTCCATAGTGAAACTTTTCTCCATCCCCGGGGCCAGTGCAAAGGCTTTTAAAACCGATGATTTCCTGAGGCAAAGCGGTCCGGAACTTATCATTGACCGTTCATCGGGATCTTTTCCATCAATTGTATAATAAATTTTTGCAGCTTTTTCCGGGCAGGAAAGTGAAAGCACAATGGAATCTGTAAACGTAGTCTTTGATTTGTCAGTTGATGGCACCGGTGTGATCAAGCCGTCAGTAACAGCTGAAACAGGGAAATCCCCTTTGGAACTTCCCCAGGCAGTATCGGGCTGTGCCGACATGGTAAACACCAGTTTCCCTCCCTGAATGATGTCAGAATCGGTGATGAAACACTTATTGAATGCTTTGCCGTTCAGCGTGGCGGAACTGATATAATACCTGTGATTGCTGATGTTTTTAGCCTCAACAGTGAAGGTTTTACCGTTTTCAAGCCTTACCGATATTTTGGGGAAGAGGGGAGTCCCTATGGCATATATGCCCGAACATGGCGTCACCGGGTAGAATCCCATAGCACTGAGTACATACCATGCACTCATTTGTCCGCAGTCTTCATTTCCGCATAAACCATCAGGATCATTCCTGTAAAATCCGGTGCGTATCCTGTTGATGAGTTCCTGGGTCTTCCAGGGTTTCCCGGCATAATCATAGAGATAGGCCATATGGTGGCTGGGTTCGTTCCCATGGGCATACTGGCCGATCATTCCTGAGATATCCGCCTGTTCACGCCCTGAAGTCGAAGAGGAGGCATTAAACAAAGCGTCCAGTTTCAAAGCAAATTTATCTCTGCCTCCCAATAAATCCATCAGGCCGCTGATGTCCTGGGGCACATAAAAACTGTACTGCCAGGCATTGGCCTCGGTGTAGTTGAAATTCACTTCCGAAGGATCAAAAGGAGATATCCATCCCGAATTGCGCTTGGCCCTCATAAAGCCTGTTCCTCCATCAAAAAGGTTTTTATAATACTGGGCCCTCCTTATATAGGTATTATAACAAGCGGTATTGCCCGAAGCCTTTGCAAACATTGCAATACACCAGTCATCATAGGCATATTCAAGGGTTTTCGATACAGACTCACCTTCGCGGTCCGATGGAATATATCCCATGCTTTTATAATACTTCAAACCAAGTTCATCCTGCTCGGCGCTGTTCCTCATCGCCCTGAGGGCAAGGGCAGTATCAAAACAGGTAATACCCTTGAGATAAGCATCAGCAATTACGGGCACGGAATGGTAGCCTATCATGCATCCTGTCTCATTGGCTGAAAGTTCCCATACCGGAAGCCTGCCTCCGTCGCTGAACTGGCTTAGGAAGGTTTTGATAAAGTCGGAACTCCTTTTCCTGTCGATCATGGCCAGCAGGGGATGCTCCGCCCGGTATGTATCCCATAATGAAAATACCGTATAATAGTCAAATCCGCCCGCTGTATGGGGTTTGAAATCCCTTCCAAGATATTGCCCGTCAACGTCCATATAAAGATTAGGACTGAGCATGGCATGGTATAGCGAGGAATAAAACACCGTTTTCTGGTCAATACTTCCGCCTTCGACCCGGATCTTTCCCAGTTCATTGTTCCAGGTTTCAGTGGCTTTTGCTGCAATTGCATTAAAATCCCAGCCGGGATTCTCCTGCTCAAGGTTTTTTCTTGCTCCTTCAGTACTGATAGCAGAGATCCCGATCTTCAGCAATAATGGTTCAGATTTGTTCAGTTTAAATCTGAATTCGGCTTTAAGGTCGGTGCCGCTGGCTTCTTTGGTATCTGTGGAAGACCGGCTTCCCGATTGTATACTGTAATCTGAAACCGGTTTTGAAAACCTGATCACGAAAAACAAAGTCTGCTTTGAGGCCCATGCCTGTGAAACCCGCATTCCTTCAATCTCATCCTGCCCATTGATCTTAATTCTTGAATCCAGCACAATATCCCTGTGCTTCAGATCCAGAACAATCCCGGCATTGCCGGGATCCTTGAATTCATACCTGTGCATGCCGGTCCTGAGGGTTGTTGTAAATTCTGCTCTGACTCCAGGTTTGTCAAGATCGACGGCATAATATCCAGGTCGGGCCTTTTCACTGTTCTTGCGGAATGAAGAACGGTAGCCGTAATTATCAAGTACTGCCCGGCCTTTTACCGGCATGATGAGTATGTCCCCATAATCAGAACAACCTGTGCCGCTTAAATGAGTGTGACTGAAGCCGTAAATCACCGAATCGCTGTTATGATAGGCCGAGCATCCATCCCATCCTTCGAGACGGGTATCGGGGCCAAGCTGTATCATTCCGAACGGAAGACTTGCACCCGGATAGGTATGCCCATGCCCTCCAGTCACTAAAAAACAATTGACAAAATCAGAAGGATAAGTTTTCTGATCTGAACAGGAATGGAGGAATAATGAAAAGATCAGAATTCCAAAAGCCGAAAGTTTCCTCATAAAAATGATTAGTAGGTGTCGCTGATAGTTTTTATAGTGATCCTGTCCTGCAGATCCTTTGCCTTATATGAAGTTGTGAAGAAAACCTCCAGTGGTATTCCCGGGATGATGTCTGAGAAATTCTCAGAAAACTTCCCCTCGACGGTAGTGGAAAGCCAGGCGTTTTTCGCCAGTTTATCAGTTGAAAGGATGATTTTATAACCACCTGGCGCTTCAGAGATTTCCTTTTTTATAACAGGTTTTATTAGGTCAAGGTCTTTAACCGGGGCAAAGTAAAAATTACTACTGTACTTGTCAGTAGCATTCCCTGAGGGTGTAAAGACTGCAGTCATGACAACCTTACGGGGATCAATCCCTTTGGTATATGTGGCTGAGTCAGCTTCAAAATAGGTATGTGAACTTGAGCGGGGAACGCTGATCTTAAATAAAGTGTCGCGAAAGATATTCCCCTCGAAACCGGTGATCCTGACCCTTAGATCCCCGTTAGTTACCGAGTTACGGTCCGACACCAGGTACACCTTCAGCCTGTTTTTTTCAATCACTGTTGAAACCAGGATGTCTTTATAAGCTTTTCGCAAATAATAATGCAGGGCTTTGGGCGCCCCGTAATAATCACGGGCCGACCAGGACACCACGGGCCAGCAGTCGTTGAACTGCCAGAAAAGGGTTCCCATACAATAAGGCATAGCCCTGCGGTGGGCTTCCACTGCCGTTTTGATCCCTTCGGCCTGTAGGACCTGGCTTACATAAACATAGGATCCGAAATCCACTGGGCGTCTGAAATCACGGATCATGTATTCATCAATGAGCTCATAGCCGGTTGAATGTTTCTGGTGGGCTTTCATAACGGCTGATCCGAGCTTCATGTCTTCAGGCTTGGCAAACCTGCTGAAGCTGTTGATGTCGGGAAACCCCTGGAAGCCATATTCTGACATGAAACGTCCAACGACTTCCCTGTATTTGGTAAAGGGTTGTTTGCCCCACCAAACTCCCCAGTAATGCATGTCGCCATCAAACCTGCTGCGGGGATTTCCCCATCCGAACCCGGGAGAGGAGGGGATATATGGCCTGAGAGTATCCAGCTTGTTGACATTGTCCCTGAGTATCCCATCAAATATGAACTGGTAGGTGCGGTATACCATGGCCGAGTCCCTTTGGGAATATTTGTATTCCTTGATCCAGCCCCAGTTTTTCCAGCCTTCATCTATCTCATTGTTACCACACCAGAGTGCAAGGCAGGGATGCCTGCGAAGGCGGACGATGTTTTGGGCTGATTCGGCATTCACGTTCTGTAAAAATGTAGTGTTACCGGGGTACATTGCACATGCAAACATGAAATCCTGCCATACCATGATCCCAAGCTCATCGCAGAGATCATAAAAAATATCCTTCTCGTAAATGCCGCCTCCCCATATTCTCAGCATGTTCATATTCAGATCCCTGGCCTCGGTAAGCAAGGCCCTGTATGCGGAATCGCTCACCCTTGTCGGAAAATTGTCCTGTGGGATGTAGTTCGCACCTTTGATGAAAACTGGGACTTTATTGACTGTGAAAAAGAAAGTGCTGCCTAGCGAGTCCTTGTTTGTAACCAGCTCAATGGTGCGGAGCCCTATCTTTTGCGCACCTTTTGCAACTTCCTCATCCCCGAGATAAACCGAATAATCCAGGGGGTAGAGGTTTTGTGCTCCCATACCGTTAGGCCACCATAACCTGGGATTTTTAATGATGAAATCAAATTGTATCAGAGTAATCCCTTTCTGGATAGAAATACGATAATCGGCAAGAAGGGTCTTGTCAGTGTTAAGTTTTATACTGCCTGATACAGCGAGGCTTGACGACAATACGAATTCGGCCGACATATACGCAGCAGAGTCTGTGAGTTTTTTCTGAATGAACCTGGCGCCGATTAAGTTAAGCCTGTTGTAGAGCTTAAGGTAAACGGGTTTCCAGACCCCCATTGTAACCATTTTGGGGCCCCAGTCCCAGCCGAAATTATATGCAGCCTTTCGGCAGACGACTTTTTCATCACCCGGCAGTTTGGTGGGCATTCTTTGATAAATTTCCCTGTTCTGTTTATTTACTGAAGGGAAACGTATAAAAAGTTCATTCCTGCCTGATCTCAGTTTGAACTTCACATTCTCATAGCTCCACTCCCTGAACATATTATCGGCATTTATGATGAGGGAATCGTTAAGGAAAACATCAGCATAAGTGTCAAGGCCTTCAAAAACAAGGTCTATATGCCGGGTTGCTAATACCGTGGGGTCCAGAAAAAACACCTTACGGTATTCCCAGTCGCTTTCGGCAATCCACTGAACGCTGTCCTCGTTGGTCCTGTAAAACGGGTCGCGGATCACCTTATTCTTCAGAAGGTCAAGCTGAACACATCCGGGAACTGTGGCAGGCAACCACTTTTTGGTTCCTGCTTTCCTGAATTCCCATTGACCTCCAAGGTTAATTTTACGGGGTAACTGTGCGGCGGCCGGAATTAGCAGTCCGCAGACAAAAAACAAGAGAAACAGTTTCTTCATACGCAGCATAAAAAATAAAGAGACAAAATTATCAAATTATTGCAAAAATGTGGTATTTTCGAAGACTCCAAGCACTTATAAATGATGAACATTCCTGAATTAAGGTCTGATTTTTTTGACTTGTACGGGGAAGTTGAAAAGACCCCGAGGATTTATTTTGCCCCAGGAAGGGTAAACCTCATAGGCGAGCATACCGATTACAACGGGGGATTTGTTCTCCCCTGCGCCCTGCAATACGGCACTTACCTGCTGATTCGCGAAAGGGCTGATAATATTCTCGGGTTTGCATCGACTAATTTTGAATTCAGGACAGAATACGATTTTTCAGGAGGCTTTGCAGCAAAGCAGGGGCAGTGGACCAATTACCCCATGGGTGTTTTTGACGAATTCAGGAAGCTTAATGTCAGGCTGAAAGGGTTCGATATGCTCTTTTCAGGTGATATACCAAACAGTGCAGGCCTTTCGTCCTCAGCTTCGATAGAAATGGTGACGGCATTTGCCCTGGCTTCTATGCTGAATGTAACCAGCCTTGGGATGATGGATCTTATCAAGCTTTCAAAACGGGCCGAAAACGATTTCGTCGGGCTCAACTGCGGCATCATGGACATGTTTGCCGTGGGAATGGGCTCCGCCGATCATGTCATCTTCCTGAATTGCCTCACACTTGAGTTCAGGCAAGTGCCATTTATCCTGAACGGTTATAAGCTTGTGATCGCAAATACCAACAAACAGAGAGGGCTTGCCGATTCAAAATACAATGAAAGGGTTGCCGAATGTAAAGAGGCAGTGGATGCCATCAGGCCTTATTTTCAACTGGATCATCTTGGAGAGATGGGATTCATGCAGTTTTTCAAGATACAGGATGTGATTGCCGACGAACGTGTGCGCCGCAGGGCCAGGCATGTGATATCCGAGAACCAGAGGGTGCAGAACGCTGTTTCCTCTTTGCTCAAGGGCGACATCCTACAGTTCGGCGCCCTGATGAATGCTTCTCATGAATCACTGCGCGACAATTATGAGGTTACCGGACCTGAACTTGACACCCTGGTTGAGGAGGCCTGGAAAATACACGGAGTTATAGGTGCAAGGATGACCGGTGCAGGCTTCGGGGGTTGCACCGTAAATATTGTAAGAGACGACGTGGCTGATAAGTTCATACTTGAGGCAGGAAAAGGATATAAAGAAAAAACAGGTCTGACTGCATCGTTTTATATTGGAGAGGTTTCTGCAGGACCAAGGGAAATCAATTCTGAAACACTTTAAAAACATTTCATATGGGACACAAGAATGATAAGCATAAGGGTGACGAAAAAGAAGAAAAGCAGTCCAAAAAGGGTAAAAAGGCTGAGAGCATGAACATCCTGAAAAAGGAAGAAGAGATCGACAGCAAGCTGAAAAAGAAATTTTACGAGGAAGAACTTGCCAGCCTTCAGATAGAACTGGTCAAACTGCAGGAATGGATCAAATATAAGGGTCTGAGGGCTGTAGTCCTTTTCGAAGGAAGGGATGCTGCAGGAAAAGGCGGTACGATCAAGAGGATCACCGAAACCCTGAATCCCCGTGTCGTTCGTGTCGTCGCACTGGGTGTGCCTACCGAAAAAGAGAAAAGCCAGTGGTATTTTCAACGTTATGTTGCTCATTTGCCTGCCGCAGGGGAAATGGTACTCTTCGACCGGAGCTGGTATAATCGTGCGGGAGTTGAACGCGTAATGGGTTTCTGCACCGAGACTGAATACTGGGACTTCCTGAGGTCCTGTCCTAATTTTGAGGGCATGCTTATCCGTTCAGGAATTGTTCTGATCAAATACTGGTTCTCGGTCAGCGATAAGGAACAGGAAAGAAGGTTCCTGCAAAGGATCAGTGACCCCACCAGGCGATGGAAGATCAGTCCTATGGACGTTGAATCGCGTTCAAAATGGGTCGATTATTCCAAAGCCAAGGACGACATGTTTGCATATACTGATACCAAGCAGTCACCGTGGTTTGTTGTGCACGCTGACGATAAGAGAAGGGCCAGGCTAAATTGCATTACCCACCTACTTGGGCAGATCAAGTACAAGGATGTGCCCAGGGAGAAGATCGTATTGCCCCCTCTTGAAAAGGTGAAATCCTATGTACGTCCGCCTCTGTCGGAACAGACCTTTGTTCCTAACAAGTTTTAAGTCAGTTATTCGACCACCGAAAACCTGAAGGTTGTTTTTTCGAGGTACGAAATGCCTGGTTTCAGGATTGCATTGGGAAATGCTGGCTGGTTCGGGGAATCAGGAAAATGCTGGGTTTCAAGGCAAAGCCCGAAGTGCTTTTTGTACACTTTCCCGTTGATCCCTTTGCAACTACCGTCAAGGAAATTACCGCTGTAGAACTGGACTCCGGGCTGGGTTGTTTCCACTGTTACCTTACGGCCCGAAGCAGGCTCGAACAAAACAGCTGCCGTGGACATCTCACCTGCTTTCTTCCTCAGGACATAATTATGGTCGTAACCTCCTTTTACCTTGTCAATTCTTGCGCCAATCGGGGTTGGGGTATTGAAATCCATAGGTGTGCCTTTCACCTCAGGCAGATTCCCCGTGGGTATAAGCTGATCGTTGATTTCGGTGAACCTGTCGGCAGGGATCATTAGAACATGGCCCAGTATGCTTGTGTCGGCCCCGTCCAGGTTAAAATAGGTATGATTGCAGATATTTACCGGTGTGGTTTTATCAGTGCTGGCTTCGATTATAATGTTAAGTTCGTCGTTATTGTTAAGAATGTAGGTCACGCCCGCCATTAAGTTCCCGGGGTAACCTTCTTCCCCGTCGGGACTGAGGTAACTCAGGCTGAGGGTCGCCGCTGAAGTATCGGTATACTCTTTAGCATCCCAAACCACCTTGTCGAATCCTTTGAGGCCTCCATGGAGTGCATTGTTGCCGTTATTCCTGGCCAGTTTGTATTTCACCCCTTCCAGGGAAAATTCACCGTTGGCAATCCGGTTTGCAAAACGGCCTACGATTGCACCGAAATACGGACTGTTTGCCACATAGGACTGAAGGCTGTCGTATCCCAGGACGATGTTGCAGTTTTTCCCATCTTTCCCGGGCATCAGGATTTCGGTTATAATACCACCGTAATTAGTGATCTTTACCGTTATTCCATGTTTGTTTGTAAGGGTGTATAAAAACACTTCCTTACCAGCTATCCTGCCGAAATGAGTTTTCATAAGAGAGATTGTTGATACATCCTTTAATTTTATTTCTTTCCCTTTCTGAGAAGGCATGCAGCCTGAAATGTACAGACCTGCAGCCAGATATAAAAAACAACGTATGATGTGACGCATTTTTTCTATTTTTGAAATCCTTAACAAACCTAAATAAATTTTCTTTCATCTTGACAGGAATTGATAATAAAGTAGTCATCATAACAGGTGCATCCGGAGGCATAGGACAGGCCACAGCAAGGGCTTTCAGCAATGCAGGCGCCAGGGTTGTACTGGTTGCCAGGAGGCTTGAACTGCTCGGGCAGCTGGCCCTGAAATTAAAGGAAGCCTTTGTGATACAGGCAGATCTTTCGCTTGAAGAAGATTGCCGCAAAATAATTGATCTCACACTGTCACATTATGGCAGGATAGATATTCTGATCAACAACGCAGCAAGCATCATTGTTTCAGCATCGGAAAGCGTCGGCAGGAAGGACCTTCTCGGGGCTTTCACCACAAACCTGCTCGGACCCGTGACGACAACCCAGGAACTTATCCCTCATTTGCTGAAACAGGGTGGGGGGCATATTATCAATATAGGTTCACCGGGTTTTATGATGGGGATCCCTTATTATTCTCCCTATGTTTGTTCCAAGGCTGCTTTCTCGGCCTGGACCCGAACAATACAGTCGGAATGGAAAGGCAGCAATATCATAGTCAGCGAATATTTCCCGGGCTATATCAAAACCAATTCAAAACCGGAATCAAGGATGGGGGATGTAGACCAGGATTTCCTGATGAATACCGAACAGAATTTCATCACCCGGCTTTTTGCAAAACCCCAGGATCCTGATGATGTAGCAAGGCAGTTAGTGCGGCTGGCACAAAACCCCAGGATCCTTGTTTACTCCGACTTTTCAACCAAAATAGGGGCATTCATTTCAAATATAAGTTCGTTCAGGTTGTCGATAGCCGCAGGGATGGCAGCTACCGTAAGGAAAAAGAAGAATATTCAGATTTTCAACAAACAAACGTAAGCATCATGAGAACGGTAGTACCATTAAAACAAAGGCCCGCGGATTATCTCTATATAGGGTTCTTTCTGATCAACATCTTGTTTATCACCTACATCGTCGATCTTGAACAATTAGTGATAACTGACCCTTCAAATTTCACCTATCCATTATGGCCATTGCCTTTCTTCGTGGATATGGTACATTGGTGGGGCGCAAATTTCGATCCGCTTCAATGGCTCAGGCCGATGTGGTGGAAAGCCACCATCTGGCTGGATGTAATTCTTTTCGGGCCGTATTATGTGGCTGCAGTCTATGCATTTGTGAAAGGGAAAGAATGGATCAGGATACCCTCGTTCATCATCATGTCAATACTCTTCACGAATGTGTTCATCATTTGCAGCGAAGAGATCTGCGGAGCCACCCCTGCAAAAAATCTTCCCCTTGTTCTTTTAGCCAACGCTCCCTGGTTCCTTGTTCCTGTTTTCATGATCTGGAAGATGTGGAAAAATGAACATCCGTTTACAACTGAAGCCTGATCGTCATAAATTATTATAATACCATGGAATACCGTTCATTGTTTTCGCCTCACACCCTTAAGGGATTAAAAGTCAGGAACAGGATCGTTCTTCCTCCAATGGTATGTTTTGGCTATACCGACGAAACGGGTATAGCCGGCCCCAAGAACTTTGAGCATTACAGCACGAGGGCCGAAAGCGGGGCAGGGCTAATCATCACCGAAGCCACTGCTGTTAATAAAGACGGGAGGGCTGCATCTTCCCAGCTCGGGATATGGTCCGACGATCATATACCAGGGCTCAGCGAGATAACCTCCATTGTGAGGGGGCATGGGGCCGTGTCAATCCTGCAGCTTCATCATGCAGGCCTTGTAACTCCTCCTGCCGTTGCTCCCGTAGCTCTCGGTCCGTCAGCCGAAGCAGACAAACCGTCGACAAGGGAACTTACGGTGGATGAGATTCACGGGATCATATCGGATTTTATCAAAGGAGGGATAAGGGCCCGTGCAGCCGGGTTTGATGGTGTGGAACTGCATGGTGCCCACGGCTACCTGATAAACCAGTTTACAAATACATTATGGAACCACAGGACTGATGAATACGGGGGGAGTTTTGAAAACCGCCTGAGGTTTGCCACTGAGATCATCGAAGGGATCAAAAAGCATTGCGGCCCTGAATTCATACTTGGCTGCAGGATTGGCGCCAATACCCCGACTCTGGATGATGGGATCAATGTTGCAGTTCATTATGAATCCCTTGGCCTGGTCTATGCTCATATTTCTCATGGAGGGAACTTGCAGAACCTGCCCAGGCCGCCCAAAGGCTTCGATTATAACTGGATGGTTTACTCCGGTGTCAGGGTGAAAGAAAAGCTGAAGATCCCAGTAATCGCAGTCAATGAGATCAAAACTGCCGAAAGGGCAAATTATCTTATAGAAAACGGATTGGCAGATTTTGTGTCTGTCGGCAGGCCGCAGCTGGCCGATCCTTATTGGGTCAAACACATTCAGCAGGGAGAAGAGGTAAATGCATGCCTTTCTTGCAAACCAAGGTGCAGGTGGTACGAAAGCAGCGAACTGTGCCCCGCCCGGAAAAAACTGAAAGAACAGGTTTACTGAAGTTTTAAGTTGTCAAGCTGTGGTTTCCAGCGTGAGACCAGGAGTTTGTATTGCGGCATGAAAGAAGCTGGTACAGGTTCTGATGGCGGCGATTCCATGCGCAGTGGATCAATTGGAGAACCGTTCCTGTATACCCTGAAATCAAGGTGCGGCCCTGTTGCAAGCCCGCTGCTGCCTACAAAACCAATTACTTCGCCCTGGTTCACATGTGATCCGGCTTTTATGTTTTTTGCATAACCTGAAAGATGGGCATAAGTGGTTGCATAAACCGAATTGTGCCTTATGGAAATAAACCTTCCGTAGCCGCCTTTCCAGCCGGCTTCAGTCACGCGGCCTTCACCAAGAGCTTCTACAGGAGTTCCCCTGGGAGCAGCATAATCCACCCCGTAATGCGGTCTCACTATCCTGAGTACAGGATGCATCCTAGCTCCCGAAAACCTCGAGCTGATCCTCGAGAACCTGAGAGGAGCTTTAAGAAATGAACGCTGAAGGCTCTGCCCGTTCTCGTCGAAATAGGCCTTACTGCCTTTATTCTCCAGTAAAAAGGCATAATAGTCCTTTTCACCTGTGTGAAACCATGCAGAAATAATCCTGTCTATTCCTACCATTCTGCCATCCACATAAATTTCCTCATAAATAACCTTAAAAGAATCTCCGTTCTGCAAGCCGTAAAAATCAACAGTCCATGCAAAGACTTCCGAAAGCTGAAGGGCCAGGCTGATGTTAAGATCCCTGTCCTCAAATGTTTTCCAAAGTGAACCGGATATGCTGCCGCCTGCAGTTTTAACAGCCACATTCACTTTCTTTTTATCGCGGAAAACCCTCAGCGAATCTTTGAAATCATAGACAACAAAATCAATGCTGTTAATCTCATATACAAAATACAACATACGGTGTGAAGAATCCCTGCTCAGAATCCTGGCAAATGTGTTACCCGAATGTATTTTCCTTACATCGAAAACCCCGCCGGTTTCTTTTGCAATTTTATCTATCAGGCCCGCTGCAACATGACCTGCAAGCAGGTCGCTCAGGTTCTGGTTGTTCCCTACTTTGCCATAAGCCACGGTAAGGCTGTCGAGTCTTAAATTGTATGCCTGGCTTGCCTGAACAGCTTTCCGGGGTTCAGGTTTTGCAACTGCTCTCAGCTTATAAATATATATCCCGGTAATCATCAGAATGATCAGGACCGCTCCCAGCGCAGGCAGTATGACCCAGAGTTGAGGTTTGAGATGAAGCTTATTCATTGTTAAATGTTAGATGGATGATCACCACTTCAGGGCGGTTCCCAAGCCTTACTGGCGGGCCCCAGGTTCCGAAACCGCAGGAAACATAGAAATGGGTGTTCCTGATTTTCTTATATCCCCAGCTGAGTTCATAGATGGCTTTGGTGATATAATTAAAAGGCCAGATCTGTCCGTGATGTGTATGCCCCGAAAGCTGAAGATCCACGCCTATGTCTGCAGCTTTTGAGAGGTTGAAAGGCTGATGGTCCATAAGGATTATAGGATAAGAGCGATCCACGTCTTGCATGACCTCTTCGAGTTCCTTCCTGGGTTTACCGGTGAAACGAACCTTGTCACGGTCGTCCCTGCCCACAAGGTAAAACTGCCCGCTTACAAGAACGGAAGTATCCCTGAGCATTTTAATACAATGCTTTTCAAGATAGTCAACAGCCGGGCCGGCACCTCCTATATATTCATGGTTGCCGGTTATTGCATAGACTCCAATTCGGGCCCTGAGCTCACACAGGGCTTCGCCTATATTATCCTTTATAACCGGCGCAAGATCCTCATCCACGACATCACCTGCCAGGAGGATGAGGTCGGGTTTTGAAGCGTTCAGCATGCTTACAAGTTCCCTTGCTTTTGCCTTACGGATTATTGTCCCGAGATGGATATCCGAAGCCATGGCAATAGTAAGGGTTTTCAGCCCATGGCCGGGCTTGTCAATTTTCAGGGACAACTCTTTCACCCTTGGATTCCTTGCGTTGATGTACCCTGCAAGAATATTCACACTTGAAAACACTATGGCTGCAAGAAGAATGATCTGTTTGGTTTTAAGATAATCGGTATAAACAGCTGCAGGGAGAAAATGAAAGAAATGATTTAAAAGCCTGGTAACATCAAGCAAAAGGGCGATCAGGAAAAAGAAAAGCATGAAGGCAAGCCAGAAATTACCAGTCCAGGTGAGGACCTCCGTGAAATGGCAGGGATAGGTCCGTTCAAGGATGCGGGCGGCTACAAACGAAACGGCGACCAGCCAGAATCCCACTATATATAAGGGCCTCAGTGAAGAACCCTGTGGTATTGCCTGTAACCCCCGGGTAAATATATAGTAGTTAACCAGGGTGTAGATTGAGATTACAATCGTTACGAAAAAAATCATTGCAGTTGTTTTCAATGGAATTTCTAACTTTGAGATGGCGTTCGGGCTGCAATTTACCTATTTCTTCCGCATTAAGAAAGCCCCGGGCCATGAAAGGGAAAAACAAATACCGGTATTAATTAAATGACCTCTAAAAGATGAGTTCAGGCTTCGTACTATCATGGATCGACTACTCGGTAATGATCATCTATTTTGCCTTTGTCCTTGGGATAGGCTGGGCCCTTAAACGCTACATGAAGGATGCCAGTGCTTTTCTTGAAGCCGGTCGGTCAATGCCTGCCTGGGTTGCAGGACTGGCCTTTATCTCCACCAACCTTGGAGCCCTCGAAGTGATGGGTATGACAGGTTCCGGCCTGAAATACGGCATGCTGACGACACATTTTTACTGGATAGGGGCCATTCCTGCCATGGTTTTCCTGGCCATGTTCATGATGCCCTTCTATTATGGCTCCAAAGCGAGGTCGGTTCCTGAATACCTGAAACTGCGGTATGATGAGAAAACCCGCGGGTTAAACGCCATCTTGTTTGCAATTATGACCATCCTCGCGTCAGGCATTTCTATGTATGCCCTGGCAATTTTAATGGAAAAAGTCCTGGGTTGGAACTTCCACCTCAGTCTTGTCCTTTCCGCCGCCATCGTACTGGGGTATACCTATCTGGGAGGCCTGTCATCAGCAATTTATAATGAAGTCCTGCAGTTCTTCATTATAGTGGTTGGCCTTCTTCCCATAGTTTTTTTAAGTCTTAAAGATGTAGGCGGATGGCACGGCTTGCAGCAAAGCCTTGCCCCGATTGTGAGTTCCAAAGGCTTTGCACCAGATGCATGGACCACCACCTGGAAATACACTGGTTCGGCAGCTGCCAATCCAATGGGGGTGGAATGGTATGGAATATTTGCCGGCCTTGGCTTCGTGCTTTCGTTCGGTTACTGGTGCACCAATTTCCTTATTGTTCAAAGGGCGATGTCGGCCAAATCGACCACTGCCGCAAGAAACACACCGCTTATTGGCGCCATTCCCAAGATGTTCATTCCTTTCCTTATCATAGTTCCAGGCATTGTGGCCCTTGTGCTGCTGAATAACCCTGCCAAAGGCTTTACACTGCCCTTGAATGAAGCGGGGCAACCTATATATGATTATACCATAATCATGCTCCTTAAGCAATACCTGCCTGCCGGGGTTCTTGGACTGGGCATTACAGCCCTGCTTGCCTCTTTCATGTCGGGCATGGCGGGAAACGTTTCGGCCTTCAATACCGTTTGGACTTACGACATCTACCAGAGTTATATCCGCCCCACTACCAGCGACAAGGCCTCCGACGACCGCCATTACCTCTTTATCGGCAGGATGGCTACGATTTTCGGGGTCCTGGTAAGTATTGCTGCAGCCTACCTTGCCAGCCTGTTCGGGAATATCATGGATTTCCTGCAAACCATATTTTCAATGGTAAATGCTCCTCTTTTTGCAGTGATATTCCTGGGGATGTTCTGGAAACGGGCTACAGGCCATGCTGCATTCGCAGGACTTCTCTCAGGCTTCTTCATTGCCCTGGTGCATCACGGGCTGACTTTCCCTGCCGGAGCCGACACTATTGTAAAAGGAGGTTGGATAGCCCACCTGCATGCCTATCCAGTGGAAATGGCCCAGAATTTCTGGACAGCCATCTTCGCATGCTTTACCAGCACACTGGTAACTGTTGTCATCTCGTTCATGACCACACAGAAAAAACCTGATTCCGAGCTGAAAGGCCTTGTTTATGCACTAACACCGAAGCTCAACGAGGAATCTGTGGTTTGGTACCGCAGGTCATCAACACTTGCAATTCTTGTTTTATTACTCGTAAGCATTTTAACAATCCTGTTCTGGTAAAAACTTCTGTATATGGGCTTAGATATCAAACTTCCAATAGGACTAATGTTCACCATCTTCGGGATACTCCTGACCGTTTATGGATTTGTTACAAGGCTTGATACTGAAATGTACCGGCCATCCCTGGGAATAAATATAAACCTCTGGTCAGGCGCAGGGATGCTGGTATTTGGCATTATAATGCTGGCACTTACTTTCAAAAAAGGAAAATCAAAACCATGATCATATGACTTCCTTGAAAAGGGCATTTTTAAAAACAGCCATTGGTTTCATTGAAATCACGGGTTCCGAAGCAGGGGTGAGAAGCCTGAACTTTCTCGATTTTAAAGTTAGGGTTCCCCGGGTTCCGCATGAATTAAAAGATGCTTTTGACCAGTTGCACGAATATTTCATTGGTGAGAGGAAAGAGTTTACTGTCAAACTCGACCTGGTAGGGTCAGAATTCCAGTTGAAAGTCTGGAATGAATTAACCAATATCCCTTACGGTAAAACCATTTCTTACCATGAACTGGCAAGGAGGATAGGAAATGCAAATTCTTTCAGGGCAGTAGGGGGTGCAAACGCAGCCAACCCAGTATCGGTTATCATCCCATGCCACAGGGTACTCGGCACTAACGGCAGGCTGGTAGGATATGCAGGCGGATTAAAACGAAAGAAATGGCTGCTTGAGCATGAGCACGCATTCGCCCAGAGAGACCTTTTTTACCGCTGATCAGAATTCTTCTTCCCTCAGGCGGTGACCCAATTCTTTTACAGAAGAATAACTTTCCATGAGCCCGGGCAGGTATTCGGCCGACGAAATGAATGTCCACAGATATGCAACGATAGAATAAATATTCCCGGTTGAGAAATTATCCACGTCCACACAGATAAACAGAACCACGATAAAAATTCCTAACAGGAACATCTTCATTACCCCGTAATTGAAAGAATTCCAGCGTGCAATCTGGAACTGGGGCCTTACCATTCCGCGATAAAACTCGTGGAGGGGCGCTTTGCCACCGTTCTCAACTACTTTGTATAGGTCTTCCTGTATATCCCTGATGTTTCTCTGAAGAGCCACCACGTTCTTGCGGTAAAATCTTGTAAAAATATACAAAGGGCCAATGACGGCGAGACAGACAGCTGCAATCCTCCAGTCATAAAAGAACATAGCAATAATAGCACCGAAAGTGGCAACGATCTGCCAGGAGACTTCCGGCAGCCTCTCCCTAAAAAATATAATGAACTCCTTTGCAAGCTCAGTGCGGATCAAAGTCCTGGAAATCGGATCACCTTTCTTTTTCGAATAGTCAATGACCTGTTCCGCCACTTCAGCGAACATCCTTGAATAAATTTTGCCTGCCAGGAAACGGCTGAGCGTGCCTCCCAGCACATGTAAAATAAAAATAAAGATCCAGATGAATAAAGGAGTCAGGTAATTGACTTTCTCATGATCATAAAAATAATCGATCATAACATCCAGCAATTTACCAAAGAAGCCAGGCTCGATGATATAGGCAATATTTTCAAGCAGGACGAACGAAAGAACAAGCCCGATTGAGTATTTATATTGGTATGCGATCTTGCTTATGGTCATCAGGATAGATTCGGTAGTAGGTGCAAATTTAAGAAAATCCGCATCATAAAGATTGTTTAACTTTGAGCATACAAAACTTTAGCCATGAAAAAACAAAATATTCTGATTATCATATTATTACTGCTGATATCCTCCTGCGGAAACCATAAAAAGGTTGAAGGGGTTTACAGGTATTGCTGGGGCGAAAAAGGAGGGTTTACTGTCTGGATTGTAGATGGTTACAAGATAAGAAAAGATGTTTACAAGGAATTCCTCTACGGAGGCAACGATGAGCGTTACATTTTCAACCCCAAAGGTGAGGTTTGGATAGACCATGCAGTTTCCTGCGAGGAATTTGAACTTACCCTTGCCCATGAGCTTAACGAAAGGGCTCTGATGGCTAAATTCGGCTGGACATATGAAAAATCTCACGATTCCTCACTCAGGATCGAGCTGAAGATGAGAAAATCCTGGGATTCTCTATGCAGGGCGCATGAGGCGTCATTGCCGAAACTAAGCCCAAGGGATGCCACCGGTGTCAAGGAAATACCCGGGTTGCCCGACAGCATCACACTGAGCGGGATTTACCGCGTTCCCCTTGGAGCCAGGGACGGGATCAGCATTTGGGTTGTCGATGGGTATAAGGTCAGGGCCAGTATTTTTCCTGATTTCGGACTGAGTGGCAACGATATGGCGTACCATTTTATTCCGAACAGGGAAATTTGGCTCGACGGGCAGATCTCTTCCGAAGAAACAGAATTCTCGATTAAAACCGAGCTTCTTGAGCGAAAGCTTATGGCCGAGGGGGTTTCATATGGAAAAGCGTACGATTCGGCTATCAACACCAACGTGAGGTTGCGCCATGAAATGCAAAAAATCATTGATGCACATCCGCCATTGGTCATTCCTCCTGTTCTGGTGAGGGATACAGGGGTTATAGAAAAAAGCGAAGTAGCGAGGTAGCGAGGTAGCGAAAATGTTTGAATGATCGTTTCGCTATTTAATTTCGCTATTTCGCTACTTCGCTACTTAATCCAATTTATTATGAAAAAACTCCTCCTGTTGTTATGTCTGTGGATGGCTGCCTGCCAGGTCAGCCGGCTTGATGCCCAGGTCTCATCCGCAGTATTTGATTCTAAAGCAAAACTTGCGGTAAGCGGATTTACGGTGAATAAGCAGGAAGTGAAAATGCCGGCAGGCTCACCTTTTTTCTCAATGCTTATCGACAGCTTGGCATTCCTGAGCGATGCCGCCCAAACAACATTCAGTGGCGATACAATACTATTCAGCGTCAGGGACTCGATATCGGGGACCCTTATTAAAGATAACAGCTGCAACCGTGGGCTGAAATATTTGATCCGGTTTACCAATAATGGCAGGAGGGAACACAAGTTCGAGAACCTTGTTCCATTGGGTGAGGGGCCCGATAAGGTATATATCACGGCAGGTGGTACGAAAGAATGGCCTCATTACCTCTGCCGTTCATTGCTTTTCAGGCCAGGGTACATGCCGGTTGGGGTCTTCCTTCCTGACAACGCCTGGCATATGGGATTCTCCGATACCAGGCTTAATGACACTTTATCACTGACCGCAATGGCCAGGCGGGCCGGCAGGGATAAAGACAAAGCCACGGTTGACCGCTGGTCTGTCGTGCTTAAACCTTCGGGCTGGGTCGAATACAGTATGTATTTCGACACTCATAAAGGAGAGTGGCAGGAGGGGCTCAGGATGATGTTCGGGGAACGCTTCCTCTATGACCTGCCGGCCTTCGACAACAGCATGTTCCTCAGGACCGACCTTCAATGGATGAAGAGCCGCTACATCATGCTGCTGCAGTTTGCCTGGGACGACAGGTATTATGATTACAGCACTCAGCAGTACACTTATTATAAATCATTGTTCGAATACGATGACCTTACTGGTGGCTACGATATTTTCACGATCTGGCCCACCTGGCCGAGGCTTGGCCTTGATCAGAGGAACCAGTGGGACATGTACAGGGACATACCGGGGGGACTGGCTGAACTGAAGAAACAGTCGGCATTTGCCCACAGCCACGGGAAAAAGTACTTCATTTCTTACAACCCGTGGGATGATGGCACCCGCAGGGAAGACCAGATGAACGGCATGGAAACTCTGCTCAGGGCTACCGATGCCGACGGAGTCGTACTTGACACCAAAGGTTCTTCAAGCATTGAACTCCAGGCTGCAGCCGACAAGGTAAAACCAGGGATTATAATGTACAGTGAAGGGATGGCAGTGCCTAAGGACATGCCCGGCATTGTCTCCGGACGTGTGCATGATGCCCTCGTTATGCCTCCGCCGCTTAACCTGAACAAATACATCAAACCCGATTTCGCGATCTTCAGGGTGCTGCAGCTCGCCGACGACAGGATCCACCGTGAATTGGCCTGCGCTTTCTTCAACGGCTACGGGGTGGAGATCAACACCATGAGGCCGGGCCGTGCAGGCTGGATTAAGGAGGAATTCGCTTATATGGGCAGAACCACCCGCATCCTGAGGGAGAATGATGCGGTGTTTCACAATGACAAATGGATGCCCCTTGTCCCGACCCTGGCCGACTCGGTATGGGTTAACCGCTGGCAGGGAGCGGGGAAGACTCTTTACACAATTTACAGCCTCCGCACCGCAGGCTTCAGGGGCCCCCTGATCAGCATCCCGGAGGCTCCTGATTCGCTTCATTATGTAGACCTGTGGAACAACTGTGAAATCTCCACCCGGAAATCTGAAGGGCAGGCTGGCCTCTCAGTTAACATTGAACCCTTTGAAAAGGATTTTCTTGGGACAAGAAGGGAAGGCAGCGTAGGCTGCATAGCTCTTTTCCCAAGGCTGCTCAGGATTGAAAATGAAGATCATGGGTTTCATTTCAGCGCCTCCACTGGCGACAGGATCATGGTATGGGACAATGATCCGTCGTACGCATCCAAAGGTGAGGAATACCTTATTTCCGGTGGTCACATCGACTACAGAAAAGGTGGAGGAAGGAGAATAATTCAGCTCTTTGCCGGCAGCGAGCTGATCGACGAACTGGCTTCCTCAGGGTTCTGGGTTCCCGGTATCCCCACCTCCGGTACTATCCATATTGTTACCTCCGCTACAGAACAGTCAAAACCGAGGCCTGTGACCTGGGTTTCCAGGACGAAGAAGACTAAGACAGCCCCTGCGGGCATGAACGAAGTAAGGGCAGGGAACTACAGGTTTTACTCAAAAAGGGACGAAAAGGCAGCCGAGGTTTTTATTCCTTTCCCTGACCATGGGGATACGGTGACTGTGGAGATGAAACGCTTCTTCATGGACAAATATCCTGTGACGAATGGTAATTACTCTGAATTCCTGGCCACCTCGGGTTACGTGCCCGATGACACATCTTGCTTCCTCCGCCATTGGGGCTCAGGGCGAAAGCCATGTGATACAATAATGAACAAGCCTGTGATATATGTATGCCCTGATGATGCTGAAGCCTACTGCAGGCATTACAAGAAACGGCTTCCTTCGGAAAGGGAATGGCAATACGCCGCCCAGGGAAACGACATGAGAACCTGGCCCTGGGGCAACAGCTTCGATTCGACATTGTGCAACACCAACCTGAACCATGAGACGGATGTCAACGCTTTTCCGAAAGGAGCCAGCCCCTCCGGCATTGAAGATCTGATGGGGAATGTTTGGCAAATGACAAACGATGTATATTACGACGGGGCGTATTATTACCGTATAATCAAGGGAGGGAGTTATTACCACCCGACACAAAGCATTTGGTATGTTACCGGGGGACCTGTACCCTCATACCATCCTGAAATGCTTCTTCAGATCGCACCCGGGCTTGACAGGAATGCGACGATAGGATTTCGCTGTGTGAAAGATGCGGATTAATTTTTAAGCATCCAGGCATCTCTGGCCTGGGTCTTGATCTCCTTAAGTTTGGCCTGGGCTTCGGCCCTGTCGGCCGTCTCAAATACAGAGATCCTGCCTTTTCCATCATTAGGGAAGAACCTGACCGAAGTATATCCCTTGTCCCTGTATAACTTCATTAACCTGGCAGTATCTTTTACCGGAACATTTGCACGGATGATAATATAGTATTTATACTGCTTGTTCACAGTGTCGGCCGGGGCAGTTGCAGTAGGATGGACCTCTGCAGGGACAGGTTTCAGGGTTTCGGTTTTGATACCGGAATCCGCACCCGCTTTTACAGGTAAAAGCGGTGGTGGATTTTCCCCAACGAGAAGCGGGGGTCCGATTTGATCGGGAACCTGGCCAAACCAGGCACAGGCATAATTCTCATAGATGCCGATTCCTATAGCTTCCCACTTTGTGCCCTGCCATTTGCCCGTATTCATAAGGAAACTGTTGAAATAAGGCACGGTTTTCCAGAAATTGATCACGCTATCGATGTCAACCTGGTTGTTTTCCCAGTAAACAATTTCATAACCCTTTTCCTTGTATGGCGTGATCTCCTTAGGCTTATCCCATACTGAGTTCTTTTTATTCTCATCCTTCGGATAACAAAAAGGTTTCCACGGGCCTTTATCTGACCATGAATGGAAATTACAGGGTTCCTGGTCGGGATGGTGGAAAAACAGGTCCTTCACATGAGCAGAGGCAACGTATGAAAGTGATTTAGATAAAGGGATGGGAGGGAGGTCATACCTTCGGCGGTAATCATTGATCATCCTGTAAAGCCTCATCTCCTCCTCACTGACCCTGAAATTTGCCGGGATTGCATTGAGGGTTTTCTGAACCAGCTGGGCATTGCCAGCCAGGGCAAAAAGGAGAAAGAAAAGTGTCAGAAACCTCTGAATATTCCTGGTCATAGCAATATCGTATCGCCAGATTATACGCAGACAGGATGAAATGGTTACCCTTTTTGTATTCTTATTTTTTTTGATATTCTTCGATGAGCAGGCGGGCCAGTATTGAATCCCAGATATAATTAGGAGGTGAATTAAGAACCTCATTATCAGAGCTGAACGACTCCCAATAATTATGATTCTTTTTCAATTGGACCACTGCCGCTTTAACCATCTTTGCAGCTAACTTATGGGCCAGGTCGTTATAACCATAGTCTTTGAGTCCTTCATAGACCATGTAATCCCAAAGCAGCCATACAGGGCCGTTCCACTTACAGCAATAATCAACGTAAGGGCTGAACCAGGGGTCCCGGGCCGAAAGGGTGGGAACTCCATACCTCCTCCAGAACCTGTTCGTGTCGGTCAGGGTCTCCACAAGCTTTTCAGCCCTGTCTTTTGGGGCAGCATCAGCCCAGAGGGCAAGAAACCCGATGATCTCCTGCCTGCGCAGGTCGCGGGTCATGAAATGCCAGCTGTGATCCTTTTTATTTACAGAGTAATAAAACCCTGTGCTGTCGTCCCACATCCTTTTATTAACAAGCTTTACAACTCCGTCGGCCCTGTTTTTCCACAATTTTGCCTCATCCGGTTTCCCCAGGGCTTCGGCCATAAGCGAAAGGGATTTTTCCTCCTTTACGACCATCAGCGTAAGGTCAAGGCATTCCAGCTCATCCGAAATATCTTCCTTGTCCACATCAAGGTAACGCTCGGCCGAAACCTGGAATACGGCATTATACCAGTCCCTTACATTTTCAATAATACCATAGGGCCCCCATTCGAAGGTGCTGTCATGGTCGGTATCGCGGTTTTTAATAAGCCAGTTAACATATTTGCTGCCCGAAGCATAAGCATCGGCAAGAAATTGTTTGTCATGGCTCACTTTATAGACTTCGAGGTTGATCCAGTTAAAGAAAGGGGCGGAAGTAGTGGACATGGTTTTATGCGGGTAATCCTGAAGGCCTCTTGGCCCGTGCCTGTATGCTATAAGCCCGTCCTCCCTTTGCTGTTCCATGTATACCCGTTGGGACCCTTCGGCCGATTGAGGGTCCATGTAAACATAAGCAAGCATGCTCAGCGATTCATGAAGCACCTGGTGGCCGTGCCCCCAGCCCCACAGTGGATTACGTGAAAAAGCATAGGAGTTGTAATTTGTCTTTCCTGAAGGTGGGTACATGCAGCCTCTTACGAGGTTGAACGCCCCCAGGTAGGCTATTTTCTCATCACTGCTCTTGAAATTGATACGGGGTATCTTTGAAAACAGGATAAGGTCGTCCTCATAAAAGGTCTTCAGCATCGCAGTCTTCATTGTTTCCATTTCCTTCATAAGCGACTCCTGGTCTTCGGCCTGCCCCTGGAATCCCCTTAAAACCCTGAATGACGCAGACTGACCCGGTGAAAGTTTCTTTTTGAAATTAAGTGCAAGGAAACGGCCAAGGCCCTGCTTCCTCTGGTTAAGAGTATCGCTCCTTTTATCGGAATAAAAATCGGTTTTAATGGTATTGTAAAAGGATGACAGTTCCCCGGGATACGCGCCATAGGTATATGGTGCAGGGAAGGCTGTAAAAACATCCCTGACTTTTGTTGGGTAGCCATATTCAGTTTTAAGACTGCTGATCAGGCGGTACGGGCTCTCATAACGATGCACTATGTAAGCTTTATGAACAGTGTCGTACCTGACAACTTCCATGGAATCGTTCTCAGCTTCAAGCAGGGGGTAAACCGAGACTTCATGACTGATATTGTCGGTATTGCGAACTTCAAGGTCAATCAAGGCTATTGTTGAACTGTAGACAAAAAATGTTTCAGTCACATGTATTCCCCTGAAAGGTTCATACTCAGTCACGGCCATGTCGGGAAAAGAAAAGCTTACAAACGGTTTTTTAAAATACTCCGACATCCTGTTTACCACTACCTGGTCGATCTTCCAGAGGTTGCAGATCATCCCTGCATGGTCACTGGTATAATTCTGGGGCAGGCAGCAGGAATAATAATCCATTTTATAAGCTTTGTCCCCGTATAACCTTGACCTCCCCATTGCTGCGGCATAGGTTGTATACAGGGGATCGTCCTGGGCTGCGTTGATCCTCAGGTAATCCTCAACGGGCTTGAACTGCTGAGTGAAGCCACCCAATGAGATAAGGAGCAGCAAGGAAAGGATCATTTTTTTCATAGGTGTTTATGGATTAGGGCATTACTGTTATTTTTTCACTTTTCCCCTGATTGAATTTTCCGGCACAGCTGCAGGGTATTCTTCCATCAGCATCCTGGCGGCTATACCCGCCCAGATATAGGTTTTGTTCCACCCTGCCTGGTGTTCATCTGCACTGTAGAATTCCCAGAACACATGATCCTGTTTAAGGTGCCAGATCATGTTATCCATCACATTCGATGTAATCTCCGAGGCGTCTTTGGTGTACCCGTAATCCCTCAGGCCCCGGCATATCAGGTATTGCCACTGCACCCAAACCGGGCCATTCCAGTAACCAATCGGATTATAATAATCTGATTTAGCAGTCAGGGTGGGTATTCCATAATTTCGTTTGAATTCCCCGGGATCCCTCAGCGACACCATCAGCTTAGAGGCATTACCCTTGCTGCTGACACCTGCCCAGAGTGGTAAAAAACCGATTATTTCCTTGATCTTAAGATCATTTACCCTCCTGAAAGTAAAACTCTGGTCCAGCTTGCTGATATTATAATAAAACCCTGTTGTGTTATCCCACAAATAATGTTCGATGAGTGCCGACCTCTGGCCGGCAAGATCATCCCATTGCTTTGCTTCAGCAGCAAGTGACAGAGCCCTTGCCATTTCAGCCAGTGACCTGGCCTCTTTGACCAGCATGGAATTCACATCGGGCCCCTCGAAACTCATAGGCCTTCCCACGTTATCCCATACGGCAACCCTGGCATCCCTAACCGATTCAAGTTCTCCTTCAGCTCCCCATTCACAAAGCCCGTTCTTATTCGAATCCCTGTTCCTCACATAATACAAATAGAATTTTTTTCCGGATGCATAGGCTTCCTGCAGGAACTTCCTGTCCCTGGTTATCTTATAAACCTCCCAGTTGATGTAATTAAACCATGGAGCGGAAGTTGTGAGCGCACCGTTACCATCGTAAGGTATGGTTTCGTCAAGATACGGTCCTGTCCTGTAATTAATATAGCCATCTGCGGTCTGCCTCTGCATGAAAACCCTCTGGGAATTCATGGCACTCACAGGATCCATATAAACATAGGCAAGCATGGAAAGACTTTCATGAAATACCTGTCCCCCGTATCCCCATCCCCATTTGGGCTCCCTTGAAAATACATAATAGTTTGTTCTGCATTTCCCTTCAGCCGGCATCATGCACTGCCTCATCAAAGAAAAGCAGCTCCAGTACAACATCTCCTTATCCCTGTCAGTGAATTTTATCAGTGGGATCTTACTGTAAGTTTTTTCATCTTCACTGATGATATTCACAGGGTCAACCTGAAGCAGGGGTTTGATCTTTCCGAATCCATCCTGTATCCTGCATCCGACATCCTCAATACCCAGCACTATCCTGAACACTGCAGATTCCCCAGGTTTCAAACGAATGGTCCTAAAACCTATCATGGCCACCGCATTCGGTAATGCCATTTTTTTCAGTTGCAGGCTTCGCCGGATGTCATCCGTGGCAAGGAGAGGCTTACCGGTTTTTGACGAAGGCCTGTAATTAAAACTGACTACCGAATCGAATATCAGGCCCGATAAGAGATGAGCCCTTAGCGAGGTCTGTATGGGAATGTTGTGCTTCTTCATCCAGGAGTCAGGGTTCTTCGATAAGGGGTAATAATATCCGTCGGATAAATTATCATGTTCAAGGCTGATCACACTGTCGGCCGCCGGATAAAAATGGTATGGCATGAGTGTGATCTCTTTTTCAAATTTTCCGGTATTTGATACCGAGTATTCAATGAATGCTGAACCAGAAGAATACACATCAAAGCAAACATCAATGCAAACCTCTTTAAAAGGAAAATAATTATATTTCAAAATATCACTGTATGAAGTTGTTATAACAGGTTCTTTAAACAATTCCTTTAGTCTGAACCTGGTTGCATTTCCAAGCCCTACCGCAAGTCCGAAATTTGGTCCGTCGGATGATATAATTTCAACCCCGCTTTCGCTGTCATTGAACATTAAAGAATAACCCTGGTCAAGCTTATAAAACGAACGGGAAAGGGGGGCCGCATAGGTAGTGAACAAAGCGTCATTTTTAGTTGCCTGCAGGTTTGAAAGGAACTGGCTGAATCCCGGGCAGGATGACGTCAGCAGTAACAATAACAGCAGTTTTCTCATTTCAAAAAGATCTTTAAAGGTATCTCCGTGTATTTTTTACCGACCTCAGGAAAAGCTATCCTGATCGTCAACAAATTCCCATTCGAGGTGAGCAGTGTCCCGTTTTCAATATGGTCGATTGCCATATCGTTAACCCAGATCGTGAGTTCCGAGGAAGCCCCTGGCTTATTTTCGGCCAGGACTGAGTAAATCCTGCCATCCAGCCCTGCATCAAGGATGCGCAGGCCTTCAGAGGAATAGCCGGGTTTCGGATCCTGTACAACAGAAAGGACACTGATCCCATGCCTGAATTCAATTTCAAGCAGATCGTCCTTTACCGGTCTGAATTCAATTTTCACAGTTGTTCCGTTGGAAGCGAAATTGGTAGTGAATGGAATATCCTTATGGTTGAGCCTGCACGACAGGACCTGGGTTCCCGGTGGCAGCAGTGGTGCCATTTCAACCAGCGGCGGGTCTTTTCCCTGGGATGAGAAACTGTATGAATTGGTATTGCCATTGCGCCTGAACTTCATGCTGATCAATTTATTCCCCGTCCTGATATTGCTAACTTCGAGAGAATCCCAGTCAGCAGGAAGGGCAGGGGCCAGCCTGCAAACATTCTTCCCGGCGTCAACATCCAGTCCAAGCATGCCTTCAAGTGCAGGTTGCAGTACCATGGTTTCTGACCAGCACTGGTTTGCACATACACCCGAAGGCATGTAAACCGCGCCGTTCAGCACTTCCTGTACAGTTCCCAAAGCCCAGGCTTGGTAAACATTGAGATTGTTCATCAGGTGGGAATATCCCTGCAATGAATTCCCGTAGCGGTATTCCGCCATGGAAGTCCAGCCTGTAAACAGGGGCCAGACGCTTCCGTAATGATATCCGGTGGGCTTGAACAACTTGCTGTCGTCCCTCACAATTCTCACACCCCAGTTGGTAGTAAACGCATTCGAGGCATACTGTTTCAATACAGGGGCAGCCTTGTCATGGTCTGCGAGACCGAATCCCAGCGGAACAGCGGGCAATACCGTCGGCTCTGCACGGAAACTGCCATCCGCATTCTTGCCGTAATTAAAAAATGAAGTGGACGCGTTCCAGAAGTTTTTATTAATGATACCATTCACTATCCCAGCTTCCTCACTATACCTGTCTTTGTTATTATCCTTTATGAATGCAGCCATGTTGGCAGCTTCTTTAAGGGCTTCACTCCAGCACCCCGTCATATAAAACGTTGCATGTGAGCCATATAGCTCTCCTCCTTCAACCCAGCCATGGCCTACATTGGTGTTTTCGATCAGGTGATCCTTATCGGTATCCGTAGAAAAACAGAAATCCACCGCTTTGCGGATACAGGGCCAGCTTTGCCTGAGGAATGCAGTATCATTCGAATACCTGAAATACCTGCCCGCAAGGATAATATATAGGGGAGTGGCATCAGATGCGTCATAGTGGACCACACCCGATGTGCTGGCTTCATGAAGTATTTTCCCGTTAAGGTCCTGGTACTTCTGGTAAAATTCCAGCTCCGACCTGACCTTAGCGTAATCCCCCACGTCAAGAAGGGCCATTCCGCTCCATTGCCCGTCACGGCCGAAATACCAGGCATAGCCCGGTCTTCCGCTGACCTTCTGGGCCCCGTCCCAGCCATGTTTCGAACTGGCATAGCCTGCAACCAGCGACTTGCCAATGCCCGGAGTATTTACAAAAAATTTGTCGGCAGAAGACACCGCCCAGCGGTAGCCCTTGTTAAAATTCGCATCGGGTGTGGTGATCATCAGTTTCTCCCTGAACAGGTTGAAGGTATGCTCATAGGCATGGGTAAAAACCTGCTCCGGGGCCGCTCTGTATTTCACGAAACCGTCAGTGAGCACCCTGGCACCCTCACTCCCTGCAACGTATAAAACATCGATCTGATCCGTCATTTCAAGTTTATACTCCAGGAATACGCCAACTATGAATTCACGTGTAGGATTACCCGTGGCTTTATAGTTCTTATCGATAGAAAATCCGTCAAATTGTCCGGCAAGATGCTGAAGGGCACCTTTGCTCGCACCAATAAAAAGGTTCAGCATACCCGTTTTATCGGCGAGCCTGAAGGCCTGCATGCCGGTAAGCCAGGTATGGCAGAGACTCTTGGTTATATGTTCTGAATATGGCCACATCCACCTGAAATTCGATCTGAAACGAATAAACATCTGAGCCCCGTACAATCCTTTATATTCATAATGTATCACCCCTGCAGGATCAACAGGGTCGTTGACGATGAGTTCCTTCAGGTAAGCCCTCGGAAATTTATAGGTCCTTGTGAAGAATGTAGGATTGGCGATGACTTCGGGCCTCTGGTCCTTCAACCAGTATATGGTATCCTTGTAATCAAACTTGATCCCCACTTCGTAATCCCTCAAAGCCATAAAAGGATGGGCCCACACTTCCTCAATCCCTCCGTTTTCAGTTCCCATAGTCAGCAAACGCTCACCGGCAACGTCCCAGGATGCATCCGACGAGAACCTGCGTTCCATGTTCAGGGGATCGTCTGAAGCCTCCCAGCAGAAGGAAGGCTTGGTAGACGTGTTCTCCGGCACTGCAGCCTCCTCCTTGCATTCCATAATGGTATCGGGCGAATAATCCCAATAATGTACATCAGCTCCCTTTGTATCATTCACCAGGTAATCCAGGCAGTTCCTTGTGAATTTCTCAAGATGGAGGCGGTTAAGGTTGGGCTGTGAAAAATCCATATAACCTCCCACTGCCAGCACTTTGCCCATACCTGGCTTATATTCCATGATGATTTTCGATTCTTCTCTGAGGAAAATATAATCCCAGTCCACCCCGACGACTTTGCCTTCTTTGGGAAGCATAGCTCCGAAATACCCGCAAACAGTTACATCCTGGTCTTTCAAAGGCCGTAAAATATATGCCCCGCCGTTCATCCCGGCAAAAACAGGATGGTCGAACAATGCGTGAAAACCCAATTTTCTTCCGTAACCGTCGTCGATACATGGTTTAAGACTATCGTATGGCTTTGAACTTTCAAGACCGAGATCGTTCAGGTAATGTAATGCAAAGCCCGAGAGCAGCATTCTTCCCCCTTCATTCAGGAACCGGCCAATGGCCTGTGTGGTTTTAGGTTCTGTGAGCACAGAAGGAATTGCCCCTTTTTCATCCTTCAGGTAAACAATGATATTATAATTTTTGAGGGCGGATGTGTGTTTCCCCAGGTCCGCGACTGTCATGAAATCACAAGAGTATCCCTGCAACTTCCCAAGGAATATATAAAATGACTTCACCAGGGTATCAGAGGCTTCATAAACCTTTTCTGAAATAAAAGCGATCCTGTTCCCTGGGTTCGGATCGTTTTTTTTATCCTTTCCGCTGAGCTTTATAGTGTGTGTTTGAATGCTCTTCCCCTTAATGGTTTGAGCACTGGCAGGTATTACTCCAACAAAACTCAGGATGAGTGAATAAAGGAATATCCTCTTAATCATAATCTGGATTTTAATTCATTAAGATTTGCTATCACAGGAAAGCTGCATGTTCGCAATCTCTCCTCGTTATGGTGCCCGTGTGGGATAAGTATGCAGTCTATGCCGATCTCGCGGGCAACCTCGGCATCATGCATTGTATCGCCAATAAACAGCAGGGAAGAGGGCTCAAAGGCGAGATCCATGATCAGCTTTAATCCCACATCGGTTTTCCCGTGCGCGTAATGGTCGTCAAGTCCATATACTCTTGTAAAATACTTTCTGACCCCGAGGTCAATGGTTTCGGTGATCAGTTCATTTTGCTCCCGGGCCGAAAGTATTGATTGCCCCAATCCTTGCTGACTGAAAGCTTCAAGAACAGAAAGGACTTCTTCATGCAGCCTGCATTCTTTTTGCCTTTGATTATAAAGGACCATGAACTCCATCCCGACTTTCTCAAATGATTCTTTCTCAAAATCGTAGCCAAGTTGCAGGTAGTAATCTCTAACAGGGAAAGTGAACACCGAACGGTAAAAGTCAAGGTTTACCATCGAGAGCCCCCGTTTTTCCAGCATCCCGTTCATGACCTCCACGCAGAGCCACGCATCATCGAGCAGCGTGCCATTCCAATCCCAGATAATATGTTTATATCCACTTAGTTTTTTGGTCATATTCAATTGTTAAGACAACATTTAATTAATGGTAAGCCCCCGGGGAAGACACTGATTTCATAGCAATCTGCCGGGAATTTACCGGGAGTGATTAAAAGACCCCTGTGTTTTGTTTATTATGACGAAATTTGCGGAATCAAAGTTAACAAAAAGAACGGCCGAAGGATGATCTCCAGTGAACTGCTCAGCCCGTTGGAAGAATTGAAGGATTGCGCCCTCTGTCCCAGGGAATGCCATGTAAACAGGTGGGAATCAGCAAGCGGGATCTGCAGGAGCGATGCCTCATTCAACATTGCCTCGATCTGCATCCACAAGGGGGAGGAGCCGGCTATCTCAGGGCCAGAAGGGATCTGCAACATTTTCTTCACCAACTGCAACCTGCAGTGCATATACTGCCAGAACCACCAGATCAGTGATGTGATGTTACCCAGGCAGTCTTTCAGGATGGAGCTTAAAAAGATTGTCAATGAAGTCACTGCCATACTCGACAGGGGAATCAACATGGTAGGCTTTGTCTCACCATCGCACTTTATCCCTCAGATGAAAGTCATCATCCTTGCAATAAAAGAAAAAGGGTATTCTCCTGTATGGGTATACAACACCAATGCTTATGACAAAGCCGAATCCCTAAAGACCCTGGAAGGGATTATAGATGTATACCTTCCTGATTTCAAATACCTGGATCCCATGCTGGCCCGGTCGCTTTCGAAGGCAGGTGATTATCCTGAGGCTGCAACATCGGCCATCAGGGAAATGTACCGCCAGAAGGGCTCTGCATTGCATCTTTCGGAAGAAAACACTGCAGTATCGGGTATTATCATCCGGCATCTTGTTCTACCCGGCCAGGTTAATAACAGCATGCAAGTGCTACGTTATATTGCAGAGGAAATATCCCCGCGCCTGAATATTTCTCTTATGTCGCAGTATTATCCAACCGCCGGGGTCATCGACCATCCGTTTCTCAAAAGGGAAGTGTACGATGAAGAGTACCGGCAGGTCGTTGATGAAATGGAGAGGCTTGGGCTTGATTACGGCTGGATACAGGGTGTTGATAGCACAAGGCATTACCGTCCTGACTTCGAACAGGATCACCCTTTTGAACAATAATAATCCATTTGTACATGGCACATTGTACATGCTACATAGGTTTAAATCTCTGTTTCATACCTTAAATTCGCCGATTTCACCGATTAGTATATGCAGTTTCAGGGAATGTCAGTATTTTTGGCAGCATACACCCTAACAATCCAAATCCTTATGAAACGATTTACGCTGATCTTTGTATCCGTCCTGCTTCTGTCAGGCCTGGGTTTTGCGCAGGAGAAAGAGAAGAAAGCCGACTCCGGCTACCAGTTCACAATTGTCAAACAATTGCCTGCAACAAGCATTAAAAACCAGTACCGTTCCGGGACCTGCTGGAGCTATTCAGCAATTTCCTTCCTTGAGTCAGAACTGCTCAGGATGGGAAAAGATACCTGCGACCTCTCCGAAATGTACTGCGTTCGAATGTGCTATTCCGATAAAGCCAGGATGTACGTCAGGTTCGAAGGAAAGCACAATTTCGGTGGAGGAGGTGAAGCCCATGATGTAACCTACACTTTGAGAAATTATGGCATGGTCCCCGATGAAGCCTATACTGGAATGACCATAGGGGAGAAGGGCCCTGTTCACGGTGAGATGGACGGAGTGCTTTCTGCTTATGTGGATGCCGTTGTAAAAAATCCGAATAAAAAACTGACACCGGTATGGCATGATGGATTCAATGGAGTACTTGACGCATACCTTGGCAAAGTTCCTTCCACGTTTACTTATAAGGGAAAGTCCTATACGCCGAAAAGCTTTGCCGAAACGATGGGATTGAATGCCGATGATTATGTTGAACTGACTTCCTTTACCCATCATCCTTTCTATTCCCAGTTTGCAGTGGAGGTTCCCGACAACTGGCTTATGGAAACCGCATATAATCTTCCATTAAATGACCTGATGAAGGTCATCGACAATTCAATCAACAACGGGTACACTGTTGTATGGGGTGCCGATGTGAGCGAAAAAGGATTCTCCTGGAAGAACGGCGTAGCTATTGTCCCCGACAAAAACGTGAAGGAAATCGCCGGCCTTGAACAGGCAAAATGGGAGAAAATGAGTGATTCCGACAAGGATAAGATGCTTTATAAATTTGACAAACCGGTTGCCGAGAAAAACATAACCCAGGACATGCGCCAGGTCGAATTCGACAACTACCAGACAACCGATGACCACGGCATGCATATCACAGGCATTGCCAGTGACCAGAACGGGAACAAATACTATATTGTAAAGAATTCATGGGGATTAGACGATCACAAATACAAAGGATATTTTTACGCATCGGAATCCTATGTGAAGCTGAAGACCATGGATATCATGGTTAACAAGAATGCCATTCCCGCAGACCTCAGGAAGAAACTGGGATTATAGAACCCACTTTCCTTTCAGAGATGGGGGGCTGATGGCTTTTTTCAGTCGTTCAAGGTAATCACCCCTTGGAACAGGTTTCGCCCCAAACCTTTTTACAAGATCAGTTTCAACCTGGCAGTCAACAAAATCGAACTGCCAGGTTTTTATTTTTTCCACCATGGCGCAGAAAGCGACCTTGGAGGCGTCGGTGGTTTTATGGAACATGCTTTCACCGAAGAAAGCTCTGCCGACAGACACCCCGTATAAGCCCCCGCATAATTCTCCATGTGTAAAGGTTTCAAAAGAATGTGCATAACCCAGCCTGTGTAGTTCTGAATATGCGTCTATAAATTCCCTGTCTATCCATGTTCCGTCCTGGTCCTGACGGAAAGCTGAGGCACAACCTTCAATAACATCCCGAAAAACTGTATCACAACGTACTTCGAATTTCCCGCTTCTGATAACACGTTTAAGTGATGCCGATATTTTGAGGTCATGGGGGAATAACAGCATCCGAGGATCGGGGGAGAACCAGAAAACATCTTCTTCATCCCTGAACCATGGGAAAATGCCTTCCGCATACGCGTTAAGAAGCCTTAATGGGGAAAGATCGCCACCAAGAGCAATCAAACCATCAGGTTCGGCTTCGGAAGGGGGAGGAAAAATGGGTTCTTCATTAAGCAAGTAAACAGTCATTCCTGTACTTCCTTACTTGCAAACTATTATTTTCTGAGCTGATGAGAAATCCCTGGCATTCACCCTGATGAAATACATGCCACCTGGATAAGCCGAGAAATCGATTTCGGCTGAATTACTGTTCACTGTGAAATACACGGTAAATGAGGAAATACAGTTACCCTCCAGGGAAAAAATATCAACGTTCACAGGTCCGGATGTTCCCTGTGGAAGGACGAGCCGTGCCTTATCAATCACAGGATCCGGACATATAATAAACCTGGATTGTTTATCGCTATTCCCTAACCCCGTAAGCCCATCAAGACTACGTTTATAAATGCCGTCGCTGCGTGGAATACAATCCGATGTGATAGTGGAAACGAATACCGTAGAATTTCCGGCCATGATATTCGTAATATTTTCGTAGGGCATATCATCTGAAATGTCAATCCAGGAATTTCCTCCGTCCCTGCTTATAAATACCTTCCCATAGGTAGCGGCAAATAACATGTTACCGAGACCGGAAATCAATTCATTCGTAAAACCATTAACCCCATAGTTCACCTGTTTCCATAAATGAGGGCTGGTTGTTTCATCAAATTTCATCACACCGGCACTGGTTCCCGCGAACAACTCTCCTCCGGCAATTGCAAGTGATGTTGTATTTCCTGAAATGCCCTCTCCCGTATTCGCCCAGGAAACGCCGTCACTTGTCAGTTCAAACACTGCATCTAACCCACCGGCGTAAGCAGTTTTACCTTTCTGTATAAAACAGCTTATTCCCCCGATATTTGAATTTGTAATTGACCAGGTTTCTCCACGATCAGTTGATAAATAAATCCCCCCGTCGGAGGCGGCAAACACCTTATTGTCATAGTAAAGGACTGCCAAGGATTGAGGGCTGGGGGATCCGCTGACTCTCCAGGACCTGCCTCCGTCGACCGACTTTAAAACACCCGCTGAAGTTGCAGCGAATAACTCTGATATTTCGGACACCTTTCCTGAAAAACCGTAGGCTGAACAATTTATTTCCAGGCCGGAATTTAATATGGAAGCATGTTCCCATGAGTTCCCGTTATCCGGTGAAAAATATATGCCATCGATAGTCCCTGCCAGTATATTATTATTGCCCGTGCAATAAGTAACATTAACGTTGGTATTGGTTATAGCACGGATTGGACCCCAGCTGGCACCGGCATCATAGGATGCAAATAGTGTGTAAGCGTAATTTGACCCATAGGAACCACCGGCAAAAATATTGTTGCCCGATATACCCATATCCGTTGGCGCCATTGCACTTAGCCCGAGATATGCCCAGTCTCCGCCGGTTTTTCCCCTGTAAATCCCTTGCCAGGTTGCCGCATAGATGTAAGCCCCGTTGACAATGATCTTTTCCACCGGGTGCCCGTTAAAACCTGCCGTCTTCCAACTTGCAGCACCATCAGTTGAAAAATATAAACGTCCGGGATACCCTGTTCCTGCATATAAAGTATCATTCCTGGCCACCATGGCAGTTATATTTCGGTTCATTTCCGGTATTCCTGAATTGGCTGAGATCCAGTTTGTCCCTATTGGGTCGGCAGCTTTGCAAACCCCGAAACCTGTTCCTGCATACAAATCAGCACCTATTCGTGTAACACAGAAAACATAACCCTGCAATCCACCGGAGATCAATGACCATGTTTTTCCAAGATCCGTCGATCTCAACATGCCGTCCGATAAACCAATAAAAATAATTTTACCGCATACCGACATGCTTACACTGTTTGAATAGGAGGATGGCAGATAACTCGTGATATCTGACCATGTACTCCCATTATCCACGGAGATGCACATATATGGTTTGGAACTAATAAAAAAAGTAGAAACAATCAGGGAGTCATCACCTGCAAGGGAACCGTTATCTCTTCCACCCGGGAAACCGGTTTTTCTGAACCAGCTAATCCCCTGGTCTTCCGATTCATATACTTTCCCCCCGGTCGTTAAAAAGAGCTTACCCCCGGAGGAGATAAAACTATATTGGTCGGGATTCATACACCCATAGTTCACCCACTGTGCGAAGGATGAAGGGGTAAAAACCGTCAGCAAGAAACAAAGTACCAGCAACGGAAAGAACCGGGTAAACTTTTGCATATATCTTCTGTTTTGGTTACCGAACAGTATTAAACCTTAACCCAAAGATACAACATTCAGTGATTTATGTCAATCCCTGCCTGACAATATTTCATCCATTATTTTCCAACAACGATTATCTGGAAACTGCCGGGGGCAACTTTCCTGTGGTTGTTTTCCATGGTCACATCGGCCGAGGACATATAAACTTTCTTTTCAGCTTCGCTGTATGTAATTGTACGGGCGCTTTTGCGGGACGGCAGGGTCTGTATCACATTATACTCCTTGGCGCTTTTCTGGTGTGCGATGGTAAGGACGCCTTCACCGCAGGAGGCAAGGATATCCTGGCTTTCCTTTATGTACACAAGCCCGTCGCAGCCTTCTCCCATAGGAAGTGAGGCAATGACTTTGCCATTGGTGCAATCCATCACTACTATGGTCTTTGACTCGCCGCAGGCTGAGAACAGGCGGTTGGTCTTAAGGTCGATAGCAAGACCTGAGGGTTCCTTACCCGGGTCAAGAGGCCATTCGGCTTCCACTTTCAGTGTCTTCGCATCAAATTTTGCAATGGTCGATTTATCTTCAATATTCACAAAGATCTTTCCTTTACCATCCGAGACTGCAGCTTCGGGCTTGCCTGAAACCGGTATAGTCCCGACTACTTCATTGGACTTGGCATCAATGGCTGTGACTGAGCTGCCACGCCCGTTGAAGGTAAATATCCTTTTGCTGAAGGCATCATATAAAACCGCATCGGGGTTTTTATCTGTTTTGATTTTTGCAGTGGTCTGGAGCGTAGTCAGGTCAAAAACAATGACTGAATCAAGACGGCCTGCAGTAATAAAGCCTTTGTTGAACTCCTTGGCTATGGCAATGCCGTGAACCCCGAGAGTACCCGGAATCGAGCCTACAAGTTTTTCTGTTTTAAGATCTACCACCTGGACCATGTTTCCATGAGAAATATATAATCTTTGCGTAGCATCGTCGGCAAGGAGGTAATCCCATCCCATATCACCTTCGAGAGTAATGGTTTTAATGACTTTGTAATCGGATTTCTGTGCGTTTGCAATCTGTAATGCGCAGAAAACAAAAAGGATCAGCAGGTAATGCATTTTTTTCATTTGTCTGAATTTTTAAAATTGTTTGAGATTTTGAACATGGTCCTGATTTTGCAGAATTTGATTATAAACAAAGATAAGGAAGGTCAGCTTAAAAATACTGCGTTAGTCGCTTTTTGGCATAAATATTTTATACCTCCCCCTCGAAAATTTTGGTAACTTTACATCATGAAAACTAGAAGCGCTTTTATAGGAATAATATTGTCAGGTATACTTATTATTCCGGTGTTAACATTTTCCCAGACAGGGAAAACCAACTACCAACCGATGGGGAAATTGCTTCATGAAGCACCCGATCAGCCTTATATGCCGCCCCAGGCAAGGCCTCACACAACTGCTCCCCGGATTAAAACCGCGGGGTATAGCATGGTCCAGGTCAATGTTGATGCCAACGGGCAGAATATCCCGGGGGATGCTGCCAATGAACCTTCCATGACCATTGACCCCTCAGATCCCCAGCATATCCTTATCGGCTGGAGGCAGTTTGATAACGTAAACAGCAATTTCAGGCAGGCAGGCTATGCGTATTCAACTGATGGCGGGCAAACCTGGACCTTCCCCGGTGTAATTAACCCGGGAGTCTTCAGGAGTGACCCGGTGCTTGACTGCGATTCCCTTGGAATTTTTTATTATAACAGCCTGACGTTGGATGCATCGAATAATTACCTGTGCAAAGTCTTCAAAAGCGGCAATGGAGGTGCAAGCTGGGACGGAGGCGTTGATGCTCACGGAGGCGACAAACAATGGATGGCCATTGACCGGAGCGGAGGACCAGGGACAGGAAATATATATGCAGACTGGAATTCTTACTTCACATCCTGCCCCTCGGGTTCATTCATCCGTTCCACCGACAATGGGGCAAGCTTCGGGGATTGCACTCCACTTCCCGGAACCCCATACTGGGGCACCGTGGCCATAGGCAATAACGGGGAAGTTTACATCAGCGGTACCAGCGATGTTTACGGAAGCGCAATAGTCCTGAAATCGACAGGAGCCCAGTATCCCGATTCAATTCCTAACTGGCATGTGGCTACAGTAAACTTTGACGGGCAGTTAATGTATGGGAGCCGCCTTAACCCTGTCGGATTGACAGGACAGGTAAGTACTTCGGTCGACCATTCAAGCGGAGCCCCAAATGGCAATGTATACGTCCTGGCTTCGGTACTAAGATATACCAACAGCGATTCGGCCGACGTAATGTTTTCGAGGAGCACCGATGGTGGGCTCACATTTGGCACGCCGGTGAGAGTGAATGACGATCAGAGTATCACCAATTACCAGTGGTTCGGGACCATGTCGGTCGCCCCAAACGGCAGGATTGACGCAACCTGGCTCGACACCCGTGATTCACCTCCCGATTCTCTTTTCTCAGCTCTTTATTATTCATATTCGGTTGACCAGGGAACAACCTGGTCGCCAAACCAGAAACTTTCCCCATTGTTCAGCTCAAGGGTAGGATGGCCGCAGCAAGCCAAAATGGGCGATTATGTTGCGATGATCTCCGACAATAACAAGGCATACCTTGCCTGGACCAACACCCTGAACGGGGAGGAGGATGTTTACTTCAGCACTATCCAGCCTTTCGCAACGGGAATAGGGTCTAACGCTGACAATGGTTCCGGGTTCAGCGTTTCTTCCTATCCAAATCCGTTTAGCGATCATGCAACAGTTGATTATTATCTGCCCGAGGGTGATTTTATCAACTTATCCCTTATCGATATTTGTGGAAAAGAAATAAGAACCATGGTTTCGGGATACCAGGAAAAAGGTGCACACCAGGTAAATCTTTCAGGTGCTGATATTCCCCGGGGATATTACTTCATCCGGTTAACCACCCGTTCACGGAACACCACTATAGGTGCGGTGAAGATCTGACAGGCACCAGAGTTTTGCAATTTTTATTTCATTAAAGGGAAGAAAGCGCTTTCATCAGCCTTTTCATAACTTCCCTGATCTCATCTTCGCTTATGACCAGCGGCGGTGCAATCCTGAATGTGGCAGGCTTGAAGAGGTAATAATCGGTGAAGACTCCCTGCTGCAGGGCTGCATCGAGAAACGTTTTACGTTTTGAGGGATCGCCAAGGTCTATGCCCAAAGCAAATCCCTTGCGGCGGACAGCGCTGATGGTGCCGCTCTGCAATGCAGGAGCCAGGAGTTCTTCAATAAACCTGCCTTTTTCCGAAGCTTTCTGAATGAGTCCCGGCTGGAGCATAATGTCAAGACCGGCAAGGGCTGCGGCACAGCTTAGAGGATGCCCGCCAAAAGTCGTGATATGCCCAAGTTCCGGATTGGTTGCGAGCGCATCCATGACCTGTTTCCCTGCAATGAAGGCGCCAAGCGGCAATCCTGCCCCAAGGGCTTTTGCAAGGACTAAAATATCAGGCACAATCCCATATTCTTCAAAGCTGAAGAGGTGCCCTGTACGCCCGAACCCCATCTGAACATCATCAATGATCAGTAAAGCGCCTGTTTCATTGCAGCGTTTTCTTAACTGAACCATAAAGCCTTCGGCGGATGGGATAAGACCGGCCTCCGACTGGGTTGTCTCTGCGACTACGCAGGCAGTATGGAAATTGATCTTGTCGAGATCACCGAAATTATTGTATTCCAGGAAACTGACATCCGGCAGAAGGGGACGGAAAGCCTGTTTCATGGTTTCATTGCCAAGGATGCTCAGCGCACCCTGGGTCGAGCCGTGGTAAGCATTTTTAAAGGAAACGATCCCCGACCGGCCAGTGTACCTCTTAGCCAGTTTCAATGCACCCTCAATAGCTTCTGCGCCTGAATTCACAAAATACACCGAATCAAGAGAAGAGGGGAGAAGGCTGCTCAGCTTTTCGGCGAGCTTAACCTGGGGTGAATGAATGAACTCTCCGTATACATTGACGTAGAGGTAATCGTCGGCCTGCTTTTTAATGGCTTCAATGACCTTCGGATGACGGTGCCCCACATTGCTGACCGAAATGCCCGATACCATATCAATATAGTCCCTGCCATCGCGGTCATATAAATACACTCCTTCGGCCTTCACAATGTCAAGTGCCATAGGCCCGAAAGCTGGCAGGCCAAGGTACCGGTAAAACAGCTCGCGTTCGGTCATACGGGATTTTTTACGAAAATAAGGAATTTTAAGTTTATTCCCCCTGCAGTGAACGGGTTTATCAAGCCGACTGGCTCAACGTTGCAGAGTAATTGTACCTGTAGCCTGGTTGGCCTCACCGTAGATCTGATAGGATGCTTTGAATACATAGGTATCATCCGGGCAGAGGGAGCCTTTGTAGGTTCCATCCCAGCCAGTTTCAGGAGATGACGTTTCAAATACCATGGTCCCCCAGCGGTTGAAGATCTGCATGGAGAATTTTTCGATTCCTGAACCGATTGGATGAAAGGTGTCGTTGAGTCCATCTCCATTGGGTGTAAATGCTGTTGGAAAGCTAACGGTAAGCGGGCATTCTCCTATACTTATGGAATCAGATTTGACGCAACCTTCATAGCTTACCATTACCCAATATTCTCCTGCTTGTGCAACGATATATTTTGAACCGGTTGATCCATCCTGCCAGAGATAAGTCCCTCCAGTTAAAAAGGCATTAAGCGTTATGGTGTTGCCGCATAATAGGGTATCATTTCCCAGGTTAACAGGTATAGATGGTTTGTAACTCAGATGAGTTTCTATAAAACGGATGCACGATACCGGGGGAACCAGTGAATCGTGAAATATCCCTCCGGTTGTATGCCATTCCCCCTGCGCAAAATATGGAGTCCCGTAACATAAGGTGGTATCAATAATCTTCAATGGATTGATTGTCCTGATCACGATCGAATCTGAAGCTTCCCTGTTAATTACACATTGCAAACCGGAGGTCAGATTGCAGATCACATGGTCTCCATCCCCCGGAATATACGTGTAAACAGAAGTATCCGCTCCGGCTCCTTTGCCATTGACGAACCACTGATAGGCCGGATGCGCACCCTCGTTTGAAGAAATAGCCGTAATTGTCACGGGATCTCCTGTGCAGATCGGATTACCCGATGCTGAAATACTCAGGTTGACCGGGACTCCGGGATTTACCGTGACCTGAAAATCAACTGCTGTTCCAACACAGCTTCCGTTTTCAGGAGTAATATGATACATCACATTTCCTGCTGTGGGATCCGGATTTGATAAAACCTGGTTTACCACTGTTCCTGAATCGGCACTGAAACCAGTGATATTTCCTGATGTAAGGCTGGCGGTCCAATGAAAAATTGTTGAGGAGACAGAGGAAGTCAATGCAATATTGGTTGATTCGCCTGAACAAATGGTCTTTGAAAGAGGATTGTTGGTAACCGATGGAACTGCCGAAGTCATCAACTGCACGGTATCCGCCCCCATGCACCCACCTGGATTAGTGACATAAACCGAGTAAATTCCCGCAAGTCCTGTTTTGAATGTTTGAAAAGTCCCCACCGTCAATCCTGAACCAAGGTCCTTCCACAGGTAGGTACATCCGGAACAAGCTCCGGCATCGAAGGTAACGGAATCGCCGGTACAGATTGTTCTGTCTGAACCAAGAGCTACCAGTGGGTTGGTCCATATTCTGATCGTTTGCCATGAAGTATCCGTTCTCTTATCAATATGTCTTACAAACAATTCAACGGTGTAAGTCCCGGTGTCGGCATACTGATGTATTGGATCCGGCAGATTTGAATAATTGGCTGTGCCGGATAAAGGGTCGCCGAAATCCCAGTGGATGCTGTCGGCCGGAGGCCAGATGGAAGATGTGAAATTTACCGGGCTCAACGAACATGGGATAGCCGGATGATGGATATACGCATAATATTTCTGTAAAAACTGCGGAATACCCTGAAGGCATACTTTTTGATTCAGGTAGATGGCATTTGCCTGGAAATTGCAGCCCACACCACCTATAGTAGGGTTATTTATAACGCACATGGAATCAATAGGACTTTCATCCCCGTAGATTTTCCAGTCAGTGCCCATTTGCAGGTGCACGCCATGCAAAGAATATCCCACCAGGGTTTTACTCTGCCTGAAAAGAACCGAGTCTTCCAGAGTGGCATCATATTGTAAAATATATGAATTCTCCCAATCTCTGGTGGAGTTGTACAGATATTTTGAATCGATGGAGAATTCGAGATAATTCCATGCAGAATTATGAATCGAATCAAGCCCGGTACAAGTAAATAACGGTGTTATCTGACCTGTAGCTGAATTAAAACGGCAAAATTCGAAGCCTTTTTTACTTGTCTGGACGTCGACATCGAACGGAGAAGCCAGATAGTTCCCGTCAGGCGAAACTCTCATATATCCGGCGCTAGAAGCAGGATCAACAATCACCGAACTGGGACTGATTACCGGTGGTTGCTGGATCCCCCCCGAAGTAATCTGAAAGGCATAAAAAGTATTATCGCTGTTAGAATTGCGAACGATCAGCCAGACGTCTTTGTTATTGTGGCTTCTTGTCGCCGTCATCGAGATCGGATAGTGCGTGCTATCCAATAACATGATGTTCTTTTGTGAGGCAACAATATCCCCTGATCCTCCATTAAGCCTCATGTCGATAACGGAGTAATGTAATCCCAGGCCCGGGTTAGGAGGAGGCCAGCAATTCCTGCAATTCAATGTGAAAATATAATACAGGTTTAGATCCGAAATATTATGCACCACAAAAACCGACTGATCCTGATTCTGTGCAAGCAAACCAGTACCATTTGGCATAATGGAGTTAGTCCTGTCATACACACTATGGCCGTCGGTATAAAAAAGGAGATTTCCCAGGGAGTCTGAAACGGATGCGCAAGCCCGGATCGCCGACATCTGACTTCCCGCCTGGAATTGAGGAGTCCCGCTGTTAAAAGAAATAGCCGCCCACTCTCCGAAATACCAGTTATTCCATTCACCCTGGGAGAAACCAAAGAAAGGCAGGGAAAGGAGTAATCCGATGAGATATATATGTTTCACATTTTACCGTCGACACGTAAAGATAATAAAAATATTATTGAAATGAAAAGTGTTGATTGCTACATTTGAGACCAATCTTCCCTCAATTTTCTACCTTTGCTGAAACAAGATCCCAATGAAAAACAAGGTCACCATCATAACCGGAGCTTCTTCAGGCATAGGCCGGGCGCTTGCCACGGTGGTACATCAGAGGGGAGCCAAAGTTGTTCTTTCGGCCCGCCGCAAGGAAATGCTGGATGAGATAACTTCTTCATGGAACACTGCGGATTACCTGTCGGTACAGGCCGACGTCACCCGGGAGAAGGATTGCCGCACACTGGTTGAAGCTGCACTCGAAAAATTCGGAAGGATAGATGTGATGATCAACAATGCGGGGATCTCCATGCGGGCATTATTCGAAGATGTTGACCTTGAAGTGATCCGCAAGCTCATCGATACAAACTTCTGGGGGACAGTATATTGCTCGAAATATGCCTTGCCATACCTGCTGAAAACCAGGGGTTCCCTTGTTGGTGTTTCCTCCGTGGCCGGATATAAAGGACTTCCGGGCCGTACAGGGTATTCAGCCTCGAAATTCGCAATACACGGACTGCTCGAAGTCATCCGCATTGAGAATATGAAAAAAGGACTTCATGTGCTGATCGCCTGCCCGGGCTTTACTGCCAGCAATATCCGGAATATTGCGCTCTCAAAAGACGGCAGTTCACAAGGAGAAACACCACTTGACGAAAGCAAGCTAATGCCCGCCGAAACTGTTGCCGGTCACATCTGTGATGCCATAGAAAAAAGAAAGAATTCCCTGGTTCTCACAACTATGGGTAAAATGACTGTTCTCCTGAATAAGTTTTTCCCGAAGTTCATGGATGGCATGGTATACAATCATATGGCCAAGGAGGCTGATTCACCATTTAAATAAAAGCGAAAGGCGAAAAGCGAAATAGCAAAAATTTTAGTTAGCGAAGCATCTCACCAAAACTACATCAGTTAATATTAGCGAGGCATTTTACACAAGCTACATCAGGTGCGAGGAGCTCTCACATCACATAAGGCGCATCAGGTGCAAGGAGCCTGGTGTTGGACAACATAGCATATCATCATGTCGCTCCGCAACACCGTAGCGACGTTGTGATGCGAGAGCGTATGTGCTCGGCAGTATAAATATGCCTGCGATTTTGCTTTTCGCTATTTACTCCTGGGATGAAACTGAATGATAGTACTGCGCAGATACTCCCGATCAAGGTGAGTATAGATTTCGGTCGTCGTGATCGATTCGTGGCCAAGCATCTCCTGCACGGCACGCAGGTCGGCTCCGCCTTCAACAAGGGAGGTGGCGAAGGAATGGCGGAAGGTATGCGGACTGATGGTTTTCTTAATCCCCGCTTTTGCTGCAAGGTCTTTTATAATACTGAATATCATTACCCTGCTTAACTTAGTCCCCCTGCGGTTCAGGAAAACGAAATCTTCATTCCCTGTCTTTATCGATATACCCGTCCTGATCTCCTTTAAATAATGTACGATCTCGTTATGTGCTGTATCGCCAAGAGGCACCAGCCTTTCCTTGTTTCCTTTTCCTACCACCTTGATAAACCCGTCGTTGAAATACAAATTGGTAACCTTCAGGTTGACCAGTTCCGATACACGCAACCCGCATCCGTACAGTACCTCCAGTATGGCTTTGTTGCGTTTTCCTTCGACTGTACTAAGGTCGATCACGCCTGTCATCAAATTGATCTCGTCAACCGTGAGGAAAACCGGAAGTTTACGCCCAGTCTTGGGCGATTCGAGCAACTCGGTAGGGTCTTTGCGGATGAGATTCTCTAGAAGCAGATATTTATAAAACCCCTTCAGGCCTGAAACTATCCTTGCCTGCGACGTTGCCGTCATACCCAACTCGCTGATCCATCGTAAAAAATTCTGAAGATCTTTCAGCGTGATCTGCTCAGGTGTAGCAGGGTTGCCTTTAAGTTCAAGGAACTGCGTAAGTTTAAGCACGTCATGCACATACGCTTCGATGGAATTCATCGAAAGGGACTTTTCGAGACGGAGGTAGGACTTATACCCATGAATAAAAGAATTCCAGCGCATCGGATGCTTGATGTAGTCTTTGGATTGATTGACAGGTTAAAAGTATTAAATAATTTTTGTTTATTCCGGGAAAGTTTGTACTTTTGCAGTCCGAAAATTTCTAAGAATAATTTTTCATGGCAAAGAAGAGCAAAGACCAGAGAATTCAAGTGATTCTGGAGTGCACAGAGCAGAAAACTAGCGGTGTGCCGGGGATGTCGCGTTACGTCACCAAGAAGAACAAGAAGAACACCCCCGAAAGACTTGAGTTGAAAAAGTACAACTCGTACCTCAAGAAAATGACTGTTCACAAAGAAATCAAATAAGTTGAGATATGGCAAAGAAAGTAGTTGCTTCATTTAAAGGTTCAGCCACCGGTAAGGATTACACCAAGGTGATCCGCATGGTGCGCTCTAATAAGACCGGAGCTTACGTATTCAAGGAAGCTATGGTTCCCAACGACCAGGTTAAAGACTTCCTGGCAGGAAAGCACGATTAATCAGATTCATTTGATCATGGAAAGCTTTTTTCAATTGAAAAAAGCTTTTTTTATATAAACCCTTACCATGGGCCTGTTCAGTTTCCTGAGCAAAGACAAAAAGGAAGATCTCGACAAGGGGCTTGAAAAAACCAAGACCAGCATCTTTTCAAGGATTTCCAAGGCTGTAGCCGGCAAATCAAAAGTCGATGACGAAGTCCTGGATAATCTTGAAGAGATACTTGTGACTTCGGATGTGGGAGTGGAGACCACCGTCAGGATAGTTGAGCGCATACAGAATCGTGTTGCCAGGGACAAATTCCTGGGCACTGCCGAGTTGAATACCATACTTAAAGAAGAGATTGCAGGGCTGCTGCTTGAGAATTCCATAGAAGACCAGAAAGGCTTCGACTTTGCACTTCCCTATAAACCCTATGTGATCATGGTGGTAGGAGTGAACGGGGTGGGGAAGACCACCACCATAGGCAAACTCGCATATCACTTCAAGAAAGCCGGCAAGTCGGTTTTGCTGGGTGCAGCCGATACCTTCAGGGCCGCTGCGGTCGACCAGCTGAATATCTGGGCCGAAAGGGTGGATGTCCCCATCATTATGCAGGGGATGGGAGCCGATCCTGCTTCCGTAGCATATGATACTGTGAATTCGGGGATATCACGTGGCAGTGATGTGGTGATCATCGACACAGCCGGACGCCTTCACAACAAGATCAACCTGATGAACGAGCTTTCCAAGATCAGGAAGGTTGTTCAGAAACTTATTCCTGAAGCACCCCATGAAGTACTTCTTGTCCTTGATGCTTCAACCGGCCAGAATGCCTTTGAACAGGCCAAGCAATTCACCGCGGCCACCGAAGTCAACGCACTCTGCCTTACCAAGCTTGACGGAACTGCCAAAGGCGGAGTAGTCATAGGTATTTCAGACCAGTTCAGGATACCCGTTAAATATATTGGTGTGGGAGAAAAGCTCGAGCACCTGCAGATCTTTAACAGGGTGGAATTCGTCGACAGTCTTTTCAAATAAATAAATCCGGTTGAAAACCAGGTCCAGGCCTCATCATATCGGAATCGTCTCCCTTGGCTGTGCCAAAAACCTCATTGATTCCGAGCTCCTGCAAAAACAGCTGGATGCCGGCAACCTTAAAATCTCCTTCGATCCTTCATCAATAAAAGGCCTCGATACCATGGTCATCAATACCTGCGGTTTTATTGGTGATGCCAAAAAGGAATCGATAGATACCATACTCCAGTATGTGCAGGCCAAGGAACAGGGCAAGCTTAGCCATGTGTTTGTCATGGGATGCCTTTCGGAAAGATACCGTGACCAGCTAAGGAAAGATATTCCCGAAGTGGATGCTTATTACGGGGTCAACGAACTCAGGAAGATAGTAAAAGACCTTGGAGGGCATTACAACAGCCACCTGCTCGGAGAAAGGATGATCTCCACTCCTTCACATTATGCTTACCTGAAAATCGCCGAAGGTTGTGACCGTAAATGCTCATTCTGCGCCATTCCGGGAATACGGGGGGCCCACGTTTCACGCCCATCCGCCGACATTATTAGAGAAGCGGAAGGGCTTGTTGCAAAAGGAGTAAAGGAGATCATAGTCATTTCTCAGGATACTACGTATTATGGTCTGGATATTTATAATAAGCGTAAGATAACCGGGTTACTGGAAAGTTTGGCTAAGATTAATCCCGATGGCTGGATCCGCCTACATTATGCCTATCCTCATGGCTTCCCCCGGGATCTTCTGCAGGTGATCGCCGATCATGACAATATATGCAGTTATATCGACATCCCTCTCCAGCATATCAATAACAGGATACTGAGGTCGATGAAACGGGGGCTTTCATCAGAAAAAACCCGTCAGCTGGTAAGGTCGATCAGGGAAAAGATACCTGGTGTTACCCTTAGAAGCAGTTTTATTACGGGTTACCCTGGCGAAACCGAAAAGGAGTTCACCGAATTATATGATTTTATTGCTGAGACAGGGTTTGACAGGCTTGGCGTCTTTACTTATTCGCATGAAGAGGACACCTCTGCTTATAAACTGAAGGATGATATCCGCCAGAAAATAAAACAGGAAAGGGCTGATCAAATCATGGCCTTGCAGCAGGACATCTCGATGATGAGGAACAAAGCCAAGGTTGACAGGATTTTCAAAGTCCTGGTAGACAGGAACGAAGGGGATTACTACATTGCCCGCACCGAAGGCGATTCCCCCGAAATTGACAATGAAGTGCTGATCCCTGTTGCCGGCAATAAACTGAAGCCCGGAACGTTCGAAGAAGTAAGGATCTTTTCGGCCGAAAGCTTTGATCTTTATGCTGAACCTGTAAACAGGCTTGGACAAAGACGGAAATAATTTTAACTTTGTGGCGTATCCAATTGTTATTCCAAAAAATAAACTAAGCATTATGAAAAAGAATTTCCTTGTTGCAATTGCATTCCTGTTCCTCATGACTATTGCGGCCATGCCTAAGGCCGGCGCCCAGGTAAAAGCTACCGACACTCTAAACCGCAACGATGTTGCAGGTTTTAAAACAGGCTATTGGGAAGAAAAAACAGGCGAGATCCTTAGCAAAGGATTTTATATCCAGGGAAAAAAAGAAGGCTCATGGGTGAGTTTTTACCCGAACAATATTCTCAACAAACTGGAGGAGTATAAAGCAGGTCAGAAAAACGGACCGACTGTTTCGTTCGATCGCAGGGGTAAGGTCCTGTTATATGAAGCCTACCGCAACGGACAGCTCAATGGTCAGCAGATCATGTATTCACAGATCAGTGATTTTCCTCTTTCCGAAACGAATTACCTCAATGGTATGAGATCCGGAATGTACCGCCTGTATTATGATAACGGCAAGATACAGGAAGAATCGAATTACCTCAACGACCAGAGGGATGGCATGTCGCGCTGGTACAATAAAAACGGAAGACTGCTGGCACAGTACAATTACAAAAGCGGCAATTTCGAAGGTCCCCAGAGAACATACTATGATAATGATACTATCCAGATCCTGTCGAATTACAGCAAAAACGAATTTTCGGGGGATTACACAGAGTATTACAGGAATGGTAAGTTCAAGGTCACAGGGAAATATACGAACGGGCAGAAAGACGGTCCCTGGACCGAATTCGATGAAACAGGAAAAGCTGTAAAAACCACCAAGTTCAAAGTAAGCAGCCCGGCAAAAAAACAGTGATGCGAAAGGTAAAGAATCCTTTTGTAGCATATGAAGGGTACAACTGTTTTGGCTGCGCCCCGGGTAATTCCTTAGGTCTCCGGATGACTTTTATTGAAGAAGGCGAGGAGATAGTTTCATATTGGGAACCCCAAAAACATTTTCAGGGATACCATACCATTTTGCACGGGGGGATACAGGCCACCCTGATGGACGAGGTTGCTTCGTGGTTTGTTTACGTGAGGCTGAAATCAGCAGGTGTTACTTCAAAAGCTGAGATCCGCTATATCAAACCCTTGCATGTTGACAGGGGGGCGCTCACAATAAGGGCTTGCCTTTTGCAGATGAGACGGAACCTTGCCGATATTTCAGTAAAGATATTTGATAATGAAAATGTGCTTTGCGCTGAATCAGTGATGGTGTTCTTTACCTTTCCCCCCGAGAAAGCCAAAGACAACCTGTACTATCCCGGGCACGAGAACTTCTTTGATACTGAAGAAAAGTAAAGTCGGCAGTCAAATGGCGAATCGTAAACCTGGCGGCTGCTATCGCCCGTTTTTTATAAGGTAATTTTTCGGGACAGGTCTTGGTTTGGTACTGTATAAGGCTCCGTAATTGCTTTTATTCTTCTTCATCTTGCTTTGGCGTCCGCCCCCGTATGCATCACAGGAAAATTTATTCTTCGAGCAGCCGGCAAAAATGGTAAGAAAGACAATGCCCGAAAGTATCATCCGGGCTGAAGGCCATGTAATCCAAGAGGGTAAAAAGTGCATATTCGGTTATTGTCCACACAAAGGTATAAATAAATTGCTTTTCCTGCAGATGGCATATCTAAAAGAGGAATTTGTATCTTCGCGAGCATGAACGGTAAACTGATCATATTTTTCTCTCTTATAACACTCATGCTGAGCTCTGAAGTTGTTTCGGGGCAGTACCCGGGCCCCCCGGGTAGTCAGGGGACTACAGCCATCAGCAAGGACAGCTCCGTATTTTATGCCTGGGCAGTGAAATGTACAGTAACAAGGGGATTTGTTAATATAGCCGACACCAATTTCCTGTATAACAATTCCAACAGGGCCTCGTATGGTAATGTTTTTATGGCCACAGACATTCCCGATGGACTGGTGCTCAGCCTTGGCGACGGTGGAATAGCTACAGTCAGCTTCGATACCATTATCTCCGACCATGCGGGCTGGGATTTCGCTGTTTTCGAAAACTCTTTCAGCAACGGCTTCCTCGAACTCGCTTATGTAGAGGTAAGTTCAGACGGTATCCATTTCGTAAGGTTTCCTTCGGTCTCGCTAACTCAAACCCAGCAGCAGATTGGGACCTTCGATACTATAGACACCAGGAATATCTATAATCTTGCAGGGAAATACAGGCTTTTTTATGGAACCCCTTTCGATCTTTACCAGCTCAAAGACAGCAGCAATATTGATATCCAACATATCACCCATATAAGGATCATCGATGTGGTCGGCTGCCTGCAGGATGCTTATGCAAGGTACGATTCACAGAACCATAAAATAAACGATCCATGGCCAACGCCTTTTGATACCGGGGGATTCGACCTCGACGGGGTAGGGCTTCTTCATAACGCGCCCACGGGTGTAGACGATAAAAAAATCCCTGATGTAAGCATCCTTCCTAATCCCTGTTTCGGTGAAGCCAGGTTTTTTGCCCATACCTCAGTCAGGTTGAATTTTGAGATTGCCGACCAGATGGGTAGAACCATACTGCATTCAACCTTTTCGGCCAGCACAATTGTTGACGTTTCAAACCTTACTCCGGGTATTTACTTTGTGAGTTTTATCAATCCCGAGAAATCGACCCGGTTAACCAAAAAGCTTCTGAAATATTAACACCCTGATCAAATACATCTTAACAATCGGGCTTTCTTGTTATTTTCTGCTTCAGCATCAGGGCAGTGCGTTGGCTCAGGCATCCAAAGACACAGTGCACCTGAAAGAGGCTGAAGTCAGGGCCAACCTTGTTCCTGACAACAAGGGCTACAAGAGGGTGACTTTCGATTCCCTCATCCTTGTTCCTTACCGCGAAGGCGACCTTTCGGCCATTTTATCGCAGATATCTACCATCTTTATAAAACAATACAGCCCAGGAAGCCTTGCCACCACCTCCTTCAGGGGAACCTCGGCAAGCCACACCCAGATAGAATGGAATGGTATTAGCATGAACAGTCCTATGCTTGGCCAGTCAGACCTCTCGCAGATCCCTGTTTCAGCTTTCGACCAGATAGAAGTGCTTTACGGGGCATCTGGACTGACCAAGACCAGCGGTGCATTCGGAGGGGTCGTTAACCTGGTGACCAATCCCGACTGGAATAACAGGATACATGCATCTTTGGGACAAACCATTGCCAGTTTCAATAATTATACAACCCTGGGGGAATTTGTAGGAGGAAGCTCTTCATTCCAATCCCATACCAGGCTCAACTACACCACCGCACTTAATGATTTTCCTTATTATAATGAAAATACGGGCGAAACCGTTAAACAACATGATGCCAAAGTGCTTCAATATGGCATTACCGAAGAGGCTTTCTGGAAGATCAAAGACAAGCATATACTGGCAGCCCATATATGGTACAGCTATGACGACAGGGACATACCTCCCCAGGTTGTGGGGTATTATTATTCCCAGAAAACCCTGGTTAAAACATTAAGGTCAATCCTCGAATACAAACTGGTTGAAAAATTCTGGAATTTCTCGGTCAAAACATCACTGGTCAACCAATTCATGAATTACAGGGAAGACAGCTTGTTTATGAATTACAATCACAGGTATAACTCCTGGCTCACTTCTGCAAGGTTTACTTATACCAGGATTAAAAACCTGACCATCAAACCCGGGCTGGATTATAATTATGAATATGTGAAGTCCGATTCTTATAACGGCATTAAAACCAGGAACACACTTGGGTTTTACTTTGAATCGGAATATGACTTCAACACCCATTTAAAAACCACGCTGATCCTGCGTGAAGACTATCTCGACGGGGCATTCATGCCGTTTATTCCCTCATTGGGAGTTTCATACAAACCGTTCAACAAGGTAAACCTGTATTTCAATGCAAATGCCTCGAGGAATTACAGGTATCCGACGCTGAACGACCTTTATTGGAATCCAGGAGGCAATCCCAACCTGAATCCTGAATACGATAACGGTATCGAGGGAGGTGTTACCTATAACTTTCCATCGCAAAGCGGTAACTTTTTTATTGAAACTGCCGTATCAGGATATTATTCATGGATGCATGACATGATAGTATGGAACCCTATTCCGTCAAACCCGTCGATATGGGAACCTCAGAATGTCAGTGAAGTTAATGCCCGGGGAATTGAAACAAGCCTTAATCTGAAGTGGAAGATCAGGAAATTGCAGATCACTATGTCGAATAATTACACTTTTTGCAGGTCAACTAACGCGAAGACAACGTCCCCTGAAGATAAGTCCCTCGGCATGCAACTGATTTATATTCCTGAGAATACTTATAACGGAACCCTGAATCTCAATTGCTGGAATTTCACCCTGGGGTACAACCTTTCATTTGTTGATAAAAGATACACATCATCTGACAATCAATCATATATGCCCGGTTATTCATTGTCGAATATTATTTTAGGCAAATCATTCAATTTGCCTAATTTTGTTATATCTTTACTGGCGAAAGTCAATAATCTTTTCAATCTCGATTACCAGAGCGTAAAGAATTGGCCCATGCCAGGAATTAATTATTCATTAACTGCGAAGTTTGAATTCAAAAAATAAAGCCACTATATTAAAGAACATCAAACATAAGGTTCTCCGGGAAGGCAGGTTAATTATGCTTGCATGTCTTGGTGTTTGTGTATTTACAGGATGTTCAAAGACACCTATTCGTGAGAAACAGGATAATAATCCTGTTGAAACGGTTAACTATAATAAAGGTGTTTTCGTTATCAACGAAGGTAATTATACCTGGGCCAATGCCTCGGTATCTTATATTGCCGGAAAATCCGATGTTATTTACCAGGACATATACCAGGCTGCCAACAGCCGGGGTCTGGGCGATGTGGCCCAATCCATGAATATCCTCGGAAACAAAGGATTCATTGTTGTCAACAATTCGAATAAGATCGAGGTGGTTTCGCTTACCGATTTCAAATCAGTGGCCACCATCACCGGTTTCAATTCCCCAAGGTATATTGCTTTCGTCGATTCGACCAAAGCCTATGTCACCAACATGCAAAAAAACATTTCTGTTGTTGACCTGCATAAAATGACAATTTCCAAAACCATTTCAACTCCATACTGGACTGAAGGCCTGTTACATTTCGGAAACTATATGTTTGTCACCTGCATCGGTGGTTTCAACCAGACCACTGCAGACCGTAAATCCCAGGTCTATATTGTGGATACCAGGAGCGATATTATTGTCGACAGCCTCGCAATGGGCAAGGAACCTGTAAGCATCACCGTTGACCGTAAAAACAAGATCTGGGTCATCTGTACCGGGGGGTATAATAATTATGAAGCTGCAACACTGAAGAGGATAGACCCTGCCCTGATGATAGTGGAAAAAACTTTTACTTTCCCTGTCCAGCAAGGTGTTCCCAGCAGGCTTTGCATCAATCCGACCGGTGATACTTTGTATTTCATTAACGGCGGGATTTTCCAGATGTCAGTCAGCGCGACAGACCTGCCTTCAACAGCATTAATCCCTGCAAACGGGCATCTTTTTTATGGCCTGGGTATCGATCCGAATACAGGGGAAGTATATGCGAGCGATGCGGTTAACTACACCCAGAACGGCTATGTTTACTGTTGCAGCCAGTCCACGGGACAAATACTGCATACATACACCGCCGGGCGTATCCCTGGCTCATTCTGTTTTGAGTCCTTTTCGAAGAAATAATTCAGAGAATTTCTTTTAATATCACACGGAACTCGCTAAGCATCATGGCAGTTGCTCCCCATATGATATTACCGTCGATGTAAAAGCATGGGAAATTTGCACTCAGTCCAATAAACAGCTTGATCCTTTTACTCTGAACATGCCTGTCGTCGAGAAAATCTGAGAGCCTTACCTCTATCATTTCATCTACTTCCCTGGGATCGGCCTTGAACACCGGCCTTTGTTCAGCCCAGCCTAAAGCAGGGGTTACGATATAATTGCTGGGAGGAATATATAAAGGAGTCAGAGTTCCTATAATGTTGACTGCTGATGGCTTAATCCCTACCTCTTCCTTTGCTTCCCTGATGGCTGTTGCCACCAGGTCACTGTCGCCGGGTTCAAACTTCCCGCCTGGAAGGCTGATCTGGCCTGAATGAACCCCGGTATAATCTGGCCTTCTCATCAAAATAAAACAGATCTCCCCGTCTTTCGGATACAGCAGCAATAAAACCCCGCTGGGCCTTGCTGAAGACATAAGGCCTGTTCTCAATTTAAAATTCACCCGCTTGCGGCTGGCCATGATCAGCTGGGAGTCCAGTCCGGGAAGTAACAGTTTGAATCGTTTATCAAGCTTTTCAACAAGTAATTGAAGGTCTGTCATACTTTTTACAAAAATAATGCAAGGAAGCTTTGGTTTTTAAATTAATTACTAATATTGCAGGCGAATTTCATCATCATGACAAAAGAGAAAAAAGATCCTTCAGGCAGTACCCATCCCCAGCAGGAAGATTTACTGGATCTTGTTTTATATAATGACGATGTGAATACCTTTGACTTCGTAATCGAAACCCTTGTAGACGTTTGCAAGCATAATTCCGAACAGGCAGAACAATGTGCAATGATCGCGCATATGAAAGGTCGTTGCCCCGTTAAGAACGGCGTTGCCGGAATTCTCCTGCCAATGAAATCGGAAATGATAAACCGGGGGCTGATAGTCACTATAGAGTAATTAACAGCTTTTCAACAGTTTATTCACATCCCCGGTACTCATCCCGCGGAACATCATAATAATCAGATTCTTATGAGATTGGATTTATTAACAAATTGTTAATAAATCCTGTTAATTTAATGTTAACAGAAACAGTCTGAAAAAATTGACCTGAGCCCCGGCCTGATTTTATATTTGTGATACAGGTATACGATAAAAGGCCGGCCCCAAACCGGTCATAATAACTTAACCCTGGCCTTCCCTTAAACTACGGTTTTCGGGAAGCGTGAAGCGGAATCTCTCGGCCAGACAGATTCCGCTTCGGTTTTTATAAGTATAATTTTACTTGACTGCAGACTGCCGACTTACAGAAGGTAGGGGAGTACCGCTTTCCTCTCAGCCGGATAAGCGGTGAAAGTAGCCTGGTACCAGCGATGGTGATGAAGGGCGCGGGGCAGGAGGTTCACCATGGTCCACACAGCAAATGCCAGACCGGGGGAACTCCAGGTCATCAGCGCATATCCGAACCATTCAAGGATCTCTCCGAAATGGTTAGGGCATGAGATAAATCTGAATAAACCGCCTTTGGGAATGACATACCCGGTTTCTCCAGGTTTTCTCAGGTGGATCAGGATATTGTCTGATTGCATGTTGATGAACATTCCTGTAAAGAAAACTATGATCCCGCCTATGAATCTTGGGTCCTGCAGCCATGCAGCGGTATGTTCATCGGCCAGGTTGCCGAGGTAATACCCGTTGATGAACCCGTTTACAAGGTTGAAGAAAATAGCCATGAACATGATAGCCATTGGCATTTTCTTTCCCTTGGTCCTGAGCCTGAAAGGGAAAATGATATCGCGGTTGATATAATGGATTGCATACAGACTGAAAAAGATCCAGGTAGGGGCGTTGTGGGCAGGTGAGCCCATCAGGAAAAAGCTAACAAATACAAGCAGGGCATGGGCTTCCATGATGATCCACCCCCAGCGGTTGCTGATCATCGCTCCCCATTTTGATGAGGTATGACGTCCGTAAGGAGCAACATACCTGAGGACAAAAGGAAAACTCACCAGGCCGATGGCGATCCAGATATATACTATGACATAAAATATGGAAGGAGTGATCATGCTTTTTTGATTATATAATTATTTTGATTGAACCAGCTGATAAGGTCTTTGATGGTTTCATCAAGTGGACGGGGATTGAGGCCCAGCTCCGACCTTGATTTGGAATTGTCGATAAACCTGCTGCCCTTGGCTATGATCTCGAGGGATTCTTTGGTATAAAGTGGCTCATTGCCGGTAAGTTTACTGTAGGCTGTAATGAAAGGCAACCCAACCTTTGCCGACCAGAAAGGTAGCACGGTTTGCACAGTATTCACACCCGAATGTTTCTTCACACAAGCAGAAAGCTCCTGCACGCTGTGCCATTTCCCTGCAACAAGGTATTTTTGCCCGGGCCTTGCTTTTTCAATAGCCGAAATGGCAGTGCATACAACATCCCTTACATCGATCCAGTTATATCCCCCGGGAACCAGGGCGGGAATTTTACGGTTGATAAGCTGAAGCACCGCTTTCCCTGTAAGACCGGGTTCAGGGTCTGCAGGCCCTATGATAGCTGTCGGGCTAAGAACAACGGCATCAAAGCCTTTGCTGGCTGCTTCCATAACGGCCCGTTCGCCTTCGGCCTTGCTGCGATCATAGGCAAATGCCTCTGAGCCAACCAGCGGACGATTTTCATCCAGGGCCTTTTCCTGTGGGTCCTGGCAAAAAGCATGAATAGAGCTGAAATGGATAAACCGTTTGACGTTGCGGTCCTTAGCAGCTATAAGCATATTCCTGGTTCCTTCGGCATTGTTCCTGAAGACCGACCCCGAAGGGTCCCCGGTGATGGAGATCTGCGCTGCCAGGTGAAAGACAACTTCAACCCCGTCCATCAGGTCAAGCAGGGAAGCCTTATCCAATACGTCGCCCTTTACCAGGGTAAGGTCCAGTTTACTGATTGATTCGGTATGTTTATGGGTGAGGGCCCTGACCTGGAATCCTTTATCCAGCAATGACTTACAAAGATTATATCCTACATGCCCATTGGCTCCGGTAACTGCAATTTTCATAGTTGTTTTTTTATTCGCCTGCAAAAATAGCAATTAAAGATTGTTTGTTGTGCGTTAACCTGTTTTTAGATTAATTTTACATTACGAAACAACTTAAAACTATATAAGTATGAAAACATTTAAAAAAATCCTTATCTGGATTCTGGCAGTCATCCTTGTCCTGGTCCTGGTGTCTTACCTTTTACCCAAAACATATAAGGTGGAACATTCGGTTTACATTAAAGCCAAGCCTGAACTGATCTATGATCTTACAAGTAACTTTAAAAAATGGTCCCTTTGGGAACCCTGGACAAAGGCTCTTGATTCTACTGCAGTATATGAACTTATAGGAAAAGAAGGACAGGTGGGCACCATCTGGAAATGGAACGGCAAGATACTGGGTGATGGACAAATGACAGCCACTGAATATAAACCCGGGCAATTGTTTGCATATGACCTGGCATTTGACAAAGGGAAGCGGCAGTCAAAAGGCAGGATCACCATTGAAACTGCAGGAGATTCAAGCAAAGTATCCTGGATTGATGAGGGGGACCTTGGATATAATCCTGCAGCCCGGTATTTCGGACTGCTTCTTGAGAAAATGCTTGGGCCGGATTTTACAAAAGGCATGAATAAACTGAAAACTGTTTGCGAAACAAGGGCTTCATGGCCAAGGATTGAAGAAACCACCTTGCAGGCACAGGTAGCCTTGCTAGTCATGGATTCTGCAGGACCAAAAACCTATTCACAGGTCATGGGTAAAGGCTTTGGAGAACTCATGGGATACGTAAAAGCCAATAAACTGAAATGTACGGGTGCTCCGTTTGCCATTTATATTAAATATGACACCGTGACAATGAACAGCGTTTTTAATATGGGAATCCCGGTTGAAAAAGCCGATAAAGGGAAGGGCAGGGTCAAAGTCGAAAACTTTCCTGCGATGAACATTGTAAAGGCATATTATTTCGGGCCTTACGACAAAACAGCCGACGTTTACCGTAACCTTCACCAGTATGTGAAAGAAGCCGGGCTTCAGATTGCCGGCGGACCTTGGGAAGTTTACATCACCAATCCAATGACCGAAAAGGATCCCTCAAAAGTTGAAACGGATATTTTATTTCCGGTGAAATAACAGCTAAAGCTGATCTCATGACATGTTTATTATGTAGAATTTTCCTGTCATTAACTTTAAAAAAGTCCGGATATACCGGATTTTTTGTTATATTTTTCACACTGATTCTTAACAGTTCTTTATCCGCCTTCAATGACGGTAAAAGCAACGTTTCATCATCGAATTTTGATTACCAGATCGGGACATGGAAAGGGTTTAAAACAGCCGCCATGACATTTTCATTCGATGATAATTACAGGTTTCAGGTCACTCTTGCCAGGCCTATCCTGAATGAACATAATTATAAGGCCACCTACTTCTGGGTTACTAACAGGGTAGGAAAAGGATGGGCTCCCGGCTGGGATACTGCCAATATGATGGCAGCCGAAGGTCATGAGATAGCAAGCCATTCCAAGAATCATCCTGATATGCTGACTCTTGCTCTGAATAGTAAATGGGATAGTATCAAACATGAATTAAAAGATTCACGGGATACGATTAATGCAAGGGTTCCTTCACAACATTGTGAAACATTTGCCTGGCCTTCCGGAGCATGCAACGCTGATTTGATAGATACTGCAAAGAATTATTATATGACATGCAGGGGAACTTCAAATTATTGTAATATGTATGAGCCTGATGATTTCTATAATTTATACAGCCAGCATATCTATCATGATACGCCGCTGGAAGAAGTCAACCAGTTCATTGATAATGCTATTGGATACAGAGGCTGGCTGATTGAACGCTGGCACGGTTTCCGTAATATGCATGATACGAATGGTTATGAACCTGTACCTATAGGAGAGTTCCATTGTCATGTGGATTACGTAGCTGAACATGAGAAAGACCTTTGGATCTCAACCATTGATTCGGTGGTCAAATACATACGTGAAAGGGATATTTCCACCCTGGCGCTCATCGATTCAAACAGTTACCAGGTGACAACCAGTTTAACCAACTACCTGCCTGATAATGTATTCCATTACAAAGTTCCGTTATCTCTGAGGGTAATGATCTATCCGAATATGACCAATGTGTATTTGATCATGCAGGGAACCAGGGTTCTGCCTTTTTTCGTAACCCTCGATGTAAATGGTTCTCATTGGCTGAACTTTGACGCCATTCCTAATGACAGCCTGATCGTGATGCATATGGCTCCGGTAGGTATTCCTGACCTTTCCGGCCTGACCAACGGCGCTAAAAACTATCCAAACCCATTCAATTCACAAACAACAATTGAATTTTACCTTCCAGAGGGGGAACATGCCGATATAAAGATTTATGACATTTACAGCCGCCAGGTCGCCGACTTGAGCAATGAATTTCATGCTGGCCGGAACACCATTGATTTTTACAGGGGCGGGCTCAGGTCGGGGCTATATTCCTGTGTGATCACAATACCTGGTAAACAGCTGAAAATCAAAATGTCAATATTATAATGTGAT